>OICT01000865.1_pt1 | contig 13486 bp, 10 predicted proteins | sample 1581331 | NCBI WGS metagenome assembly OICT01 (sample SAMEA3882544, study PRJEB24775) | human gut metagenome | biome: human-associated habitat; feature: intestine environment; material: feces | place: Netherlands | collected 2009/2010 | reverse complement strand
ATTCCGCCGGCGTTGTGCTGTATGAGATGCTCACCGGACGCCTGCCCTTTGAGGGCGACAGCGCCGTATCCGTGGCCATCCAGCACCTGAGCTCCGTGCCCCTGGCGCCCCGGGATATCGATCCCAGCATCCCTGAGCCGCTGGAGCTGATCTGCATGAAGGCTATGAACAGCGACCCCAACAAGCGCTACGCCTCAGCGGACGCCATGATCGAGGATCTGGAGAAGTTCCGCCGGGACCCCTCTGTGGATATGGACTATATCCGGCAGGAGCTGACTGCCCCTGCCGCGGATACCGAGCCTACCATGCCCCTGCCCACAGCCCAGGTGGCTTCCGCCGTAAAAAAGCACACCGGCGAGCTGCGCCGGGAGCGCGAGGCGGAAGAGGAGCCGCCCCGCCGGGATAAGAAGTCTATTGCCATCATCGCCGGGATCTTTGCCGCGGCGGTGCTGCTGGTGGTGCTGCTGTTCAAACTGATATTGGGCGATTTCGGCCCTGCCGGCAGCAACAAGAGCTACCCTGTGCCCGATATCCGCGGCAAGACCGTGGAGGAGGCCCAGGAGATGGAGGGCGTAAAGGATATCTTCCTGATCGAGGTACAGGGTACCCGCACCACAGAGGAATACCAGCCGGGGCAGATCGTCGAGCAGGATCCCGCTGCCGGCCGCACCCGCAAGAGCAATCTGGTCATTCAGGTCTATGTGGCCGCTGAGCCGGAGAAGGTGCCGATGAAGGACCTGGTGGGCATGGAGTACCGGCAGGCGCGCGTGCTTCTGACCGATATGGGTCTGGATCTGAAGATCACCACGGAAACCGTGTCCTCCGACAAATACGGCGCGGACGCCGTGATCGAGACAGTCCCTGCCGCCGACGAGCCGCTGGTGGCCGGACAGACGGTGATCCTGCGGGTCAGCACCGGGCCGGAGACCGTGACGGTGCCTACCTTCACCGGTCAGGATATCGCCAACGCAGTGCAGAATGCTCAGGACCTGGGCCTTACTGTGGGTGAGATCACCTATGACACATTCGGCTTTGCGCCCCAGGGTCAGGTGATCGATCAGAGCATTAAGCCCACCAGCGAGGTTCCCGGCGGTACAAAGATCAGCTTTACCGTCAGCGGGCAGAAGAACAGCGACGACGCCACAGCGGCCCGGGTGGTGGAGTTTACCATGCCCAGCGATATGGAGGGTATGATCAAGGTGGAGTTCGAGCAGGACAGCGTGACTCTGGACAGCCAGTACATCAACGCCTCCATGGGAACGGTGACATATACCTTCACCGGCAAGACTGGGACCAGTTCTAACGTCTGTGCCGTCTTTACCAGCATGAACACCGGGGCCACCAAGGTCTCCGTCATTCAGGAGATACGCTTTTGAGCCGGGGCCGCATTGAGAAGGCCCTCAGTGGTTTCTACTATGTAAATACCGGAGCCGAGACGCTGCAATGCCGCGCCCGCGGGAAATTCCGCCGTGAGGGCATGAGCCCGCTGGTGGGCGACTGGGTCCAGGTCCGCGACCTGGGCGGGGGCGAAGGCTTTGTGGAGGCTGTGGAGCCGCGCCGCAATGTGTTTTCCCGTCCCGCCGCCGCCAATATCGATCAGCTGGTCATCCTTGCTTCCGCCGCCATCCCTGTGACGGAGCCGTATCTCATTGACCGCATTGCCGCCATCGCCGCCCTGAAGGGCTGTCAGGTGCTGCTGTGTCTGAACAAGTGCGATCTGAACACGGCGGACGAGTTGTATGACATCTATAGTCATTCCGCCCTGCCGGTGCTGCGTATCAGCGCCGAGACAGGGGAGGGACTGGCGGCGCTTCGCGCCGCCATCGCCGGAAAGCTGAATGCCTTTACCGGGAACTCCGGCGTGGGGAAGTCCAGCGTGCTGAATCGGCTGCTGCCGGAATTGCATTTGCCGGTGGGCGAGGTCAGTAAGGCCCTTGGCCGCGGCCGCCACACCACGCGCCATGTGGAGCTGTTTGCTTTGGGCGGCGGCACCTATGTGATCGACACACCGGGTTTTTCCTCCTTTGATACAGAGGAAATGGACCTGGAGCTGAAGGCGCACCTGCCGGAGACGTTCCCCGAATTTGCGCCCTATGTGGACCAGTGCCGCTTTACCGGCTGTACCCACACAAAGGAAAAAGGGTGCCGTGTGCTGCAGGCTGTGCAGGACGGTGATATCCCCGCCAGCCGCCACAGGAGCTACCTGCGGCTCTATGATGAACTGAAGGACCTGCGGGCCTGGCAGAAGAAGTGAAAAAGCGGAGTGCGATGCACTCCGCTTTTTGCGCTTCATATACTGGAGCAGGGGGAGGGATATACGGTGCGAAGATGGGGCGGCTGCTGCTGGTTGGGCATTTGTGCGCTGGGATTGGGACTGGGTATCCTGATCGCGGCGGTGTTCCCGGTGGGCTGCTTAATGTTCCTGGTGTCGTTTTTGCTGATCGCCTGCGGCATCGCGTGCTTGAGGGACAGGAGGTGAAGGCATGAGGATCATCGTCTGGCGGGCGCCCCGTGGGATGCGGGGACTGCTGCGCCGACTGTTCGGCGTGGCGGCATAACCGTCGGAGTTCACACATAGAATGGTCACAAACCATAGGAATGTGAGGGCTGGAACGATGGAATGTGGCTTGCAATGGAAGGATATCACCTGCTGGGATGAGGTGCCCCGGCTGACGCTGACCCACGAGGAAACGCTGGAGGCAGCCATCCCCGATTACTGCCCGGACATGGGGCGTGTGGTGGAGGCCTCGGGCACACTGTGTCTGCGGTCCATCACCGCCCGCAGCGGCAGTCTGGAGCTGAAGGGTACTGTTCGGGTCACGGTGCTGTATACATCAGAGGAGAGCGTGGGACTGCGGAGCCTGACCCAGGCGGTGCCCTTTGTCTGCACGGCGGAGAACCGTCCACTGGCGGCCTGTCAGGTGCTGTGGGCCGCCGGAAGGCTGCTGCTGTGCGAGGCCCAGGCACTGACGCCCCGCCGTTTGTCCCTGCGTCTGATGCCGGAGTGGACGGTCTGCGGCTATACCTGCACTACCGTACAGCTGTGCTGCGGCGTGGAGGAGGACCCCGCCCTGCGGCTGCGCCGCCGGGAGCATGAGCTGTACATGACCGCCGCCATGGCGGAGCGTGAGTGTGCCGTCGCCGGTGAGGTCACGGTGCCGGCCGGACAGCCGGCACCGGAGGACCTGCTCCTCTGCCGCCTGTATCCCCAGGTCACCTCCTGTCAGCTGGTGGGCACCAAGCTGCTGGTAAAGGGCGAACTGACCCTCTGTGCCCTGTATCGCTGCCAGCAGCAGAAGCTGCATACATACACCGCCGTTGTGCCCTTCTCCCAGATCGTGGACAGCCCGGCCGGCGGTGAGGAGGGGGATGTTGCCGCCCGGGTGCAGCTGATCTGCGGCGAGGCGCGTCTGCTGCGGACCGAGGAGAGCAGCGGATTCTCCGTCTCGGCGGAGCTTCGGCTGCTGCTGCGTATCACGCGTAAGGAGACGGTATCCTGCGTTACGGATCTGTACAGCACCCACTGCGGCACCAAGCTGGAAACGGCAGAACGGTCCCTGCCCCTGGCGCCGGAGCGCCCCGTGCGGCAGGAGGCGGTCCAGCATCTGGATTTCGGCCGTCAGCGGCCCTTCGTGTTCGTTACGGATACCGCCTGCGCGCCCTCCGCCGGAGAAGACGGTACGCCCTGCGCCGACGTGCGTATGCGTCTGCTGTATCTGGACGAGGAGGAGGCCCCGGCCGTCACCGAAAAAATGGCGCAGCTGCCGCTGGGAGAGGGCGAGATCTGTACCCTGTGCGGCGCACCGGAGGTCGCCTTCACCGGCAGCGGTTGTGATCTGCGGCAGGCGGTGGCGGTATCGCCCGCCGCCGCGCCCCGTGAAACGCTGTCAACCGTCAGTGCGGTGCAGTGTCTGCCTGAGCAGGAAAATGCCCGCCGGCCATCTCTGGTCATGCGGCGTCTGGCGCCGGGAGAGACTCTGTGGGATGCGGCAAAGCAGTACCGCACCGACGAGGAGCTGATTCGCGCGGTGAACCAGTTGGAGGAGGGAACGGTACCGGATAAAATGCTGCTGATCCCCCGCGTTCGGTAAATTTTCGTTGACTTTCCGCCGCCGTTTGGGTAGAATTGATCCTGCGAGTACGCTGGATAGTCGCGGGGACAGGGCGAAAGCCCGTCCATGAGGAAAGTCCGGGCTCCACAGGGCAAGGATAGCGGGTAACGCCCGCCGAAGGCGACTTCAGGAAAAGTGCAACAGAGATATACCGCCTGCCGGCTCCGTGCCGGCGGGTAAGGGTGGAAAGGCGAGGTAAGAGCTCACCCGACGGCGTGTGAAAGCGACCGTCGCTGTAAACTCTATCCGGAGCAACACCGGTATGGGAGCATAGGCCGGCCCGGCTGCTCCCGAGGTGGCTTGAGCGTACCGGCGACGGCACGCGTAGATAGATGACTATCAAAACAGAACCCGGCTTATAGGCATACTCGCACGCTTATAAGGGGGCCGCAGCGCTTTACGCTGCGGCCTTTTTTATGTTTTGTACAAATCAGACGAGAAAAAACAGAATAATTTGGAGCACAAGACTATTTACATTAGTTCGGTAAAGTGGTAAATTGGTAGCGTAGTAAACAGAGCGCCGGCAGACCGGCGGAAAACAAGGACAAAGACCGGTATCCCGGCAAGAAAAGGAGAAAGACAATGAAAAAGATCATCGCATTGATTTTGGCCATGGTGATGGCACTGTCGCTGGTGGCCTGCGGTCAGACCGCGCAGGATGACAAATCCAAGGATGATGCCAATTCCACTTCCGCAAAGACCTTCATCATGGGTATCGACGCGGAATATCCCCCCTTCAGCTATCTGGATGCGGACGGCAACTACACCGGCTTTGACGTGGAGGTCTGCAAGGCCGCCTGCGATCTGCTGGGATGGGAGCTGCAGATCTTCCCTGTGAACTGGGATCAGAAGCTGGTGCAGCTGGACGCCAAGGAGTGCGACTGCGTTTGGTCCGGTATGACGATCCTCGACTCCATGAAGGAGGCCGGCTATGTGCTCTCCACGCCTTACTATGACAACACGCAGGTGATCATGGTCAAGGAGGGCAGTGACATCAAGTCCTCCGCTGATCTGGCCGGTAAGGTCGTGGCGGTCCAGCTGGGTACCTCCGGCGAGGCGCTGCTGTCCGAGGGCGGCGATTTGGCCGATCTGGCGGCGACCTTTGGCGATCTGATGACCTGTGACAGCTTCCTCAAGTGCTTCACTGAGCTGGGCGGCGCCGCCGTGGACGCCGTGATCGTGGATAAGCCCGTGGCCGTTTCCTATGCCGCCGAGAACGCCGGCTTCACGGTCCTGGATGAGGGCCTGGGCGCTGAGCAGTACGGCATCGCCTTCCGCGCCGATGACGCAGAGCTGTGCAAGACCATCGAGGGCGCCGTGGCGCAGTTGGTCGAGAACGGCACCTATGCCGAGATCGCTGCCAAGTACCCCGATATTCAGAATAACCTGACGCTGCTGGGCTGATCCCGCGGGACGACTGACTGAAAAACATACCGGCTCCCGGAGGCGGCTTCGCCTCCGGGAGCGTGTGTGCGTGAATTGAGGATACGATATGACCTTACTGACAATGATCGTGAAGATGGGAGAGGGCCTTTCCAAGACCTGCGCCATTTTCTCTCTGACGCTGCTGTTTTCTCTCCCCCTGGGCATGATCGTTGCCTTGCTGCGCATGAGCAAGAGCAAGATCATCTCCGGCATTACCCGCTTTTTTATCTCCATTCTCCGTGGAACCCCGCTGATGCTACAGCTGCTGGCGGTGACCTACGGACCGTATTACCTCTTTGAACTGCCCGTGTCCCGCAATAAACTGATTCCGGTGGTGATCGCGTTCGCCATCAATTATGCGGCGTATTTTGCGGAGATCTATCGCGGTGGTATCGAGTCTATGCCAGTTGGGCAGTATGAAGCTGCGGAGGTGCTGGGATACACAAAGGTCCAGACGTTTATTCACGTCATTCTGCCGCAGGTTTTCAAGCGTATCATGCCCAGTATCACCAACGAGGTGGTGACCCTGGTCAAGGATACGTCTATGGCCTTTACCGTTTCCTATCAGGAGATGTTTACCATCGGTAAGCAGATCGCGAACTCCGAAACCAGCTTTGTACCGTTTTTGGTGGCAGGCGTATTCTACTTTGTGTTCAACGCGGTCGTGGACTTCGTCATGGGCCGGGTAGAGAAGCGCATGAGCTACTACCAGTAAGGAGGGGCGCCATGAAATTATTGCAGATGAACCACGTGAAGAAGAGCTTTAATGACGAGACGCTGCACGTGCTGAAGGACATCAGCCTCTCCGTGGAAAAGGGAGAGGTGGTGGCCATTATCGGCCCATCCGGCAGCGGCAAATCCACGCTGCTGCGCTGCGCCACGCTGCTGACCGAGATGGACTCCGGCGAGCTGATCTACGGCGACATTCAGGCCGCGCACAATAGCGCGGACGGCAAGGCGGTCTATGCCGATAAGGGCGAGCTGAAGAAGGTACGGGAAAAGTTCGGCCTCGTGTTCCAGAGCTTCAACCTGTTTCCCCACTATTCGGTGCTGAAAAATCTCATGGATCCCCAGATACGCGTGCTGGGCCGCGACAAGGGCGAGGCGCAGCAGCGCGCCCGCAAGCTTCTGGAAAAGATGGGGCTGTCCGACAAGGAGAACGCCTATCCCTGTGAGCTTTCCGGCGGACAGCAGCAGCGCGTGGCCATCGCCCGGGCACTGGCGATGGATCCCGAGATACTCTTTTTTGATGAACCGACATCGGCGCTGGACCCGGAGCTGACCGGCGAGATTTTGAAGGTGATCCGCGATCTGGCGGAGGAACACATGACCATGGTCATCGTGACCCACGAGATGTCCTTCGCCCAGGATGTGGCGGACCGCGTGATCTTCATGGCCGACGGCGTTATCGTGGAGGAGGGTACGCCGGAGGAGGTCATGGTGAACACCCGTGAGGAGAGAACGCGCCAGTTCCTGGGACGGTATCAGAGATGAGGGAGCTGCGTGTTGTCCGGGCAGACCCGGCCGGGAATATTACGCTGTTTGTCCTGACGCCGGTGGAGAAGGCGGAATGTGCCGCTGTCGCCGCCAAGCTGCTGGCCATCGAAGCACTGAAGGCGGAGCAGGTGGGGTTCATTTTTCCTAACGGACATATGGAAATGGAGGCCGGCGAGTTCTGCGGCAACGCCTCCCGGGCGTATGGCTATCTGCTGGCGAAGCAGCAGGGGCTGACCGGACGCCATACCATGCACCTGTCCGTCAGCGGGTGCGATCATCCGGTGGCCGTGACCGTAGATATGGATGCCGGTACGGCGTCCGCGGAGATGCCGCTTCCGAAGCTTGTAGAGCAAGTGGAGGTTGCCGGCACGGCGGGAACGCTCGTGCATCTTGGCGGTATCGCACACCTGGTGGTCCAGGGTGTCGCGCCCAGCCGGGATTTCTTTGCGGCAGCAGAGCCGATCTTTGCGGAGGATCCGATGTTGGAGGCCTATGGTGTGTGCTTCATCGAGGGTGAGCGCATGACGCCGCTTGTAAAGGTGCCCGAAGCGGGTACGCTGGTGTTTGAGGGCAGCTGCGGTAGCGGCACGCTGGCCAGCGCCATCGCCCTGAGCCGGGGCTGTGACGGAGACTTCTCCGTTGCCCTGCGGCAGCCGGCGGGAACGGTGTATGCGTCTGTTACAAGACAGGCAGGCACCGTCACCGCGGCATCCATCGGCGGCTCGGTAGCGCTGGAAGCGCCCATCACAGTCGCGATCTGAAAAAAACGCATCCTCCGGGGTGCGTTTTTTTGTTGTACAATCGGTGCCAAAGAGGTATAATGAACGGAGCAATACTGTGCCGGATGGAGGAGTATAACATGACGTTGCATGAATATATAGAGGACATGCGCGGCAAGCGCATAGCAATTATCGGTATCGGCGTCAGCAACACGCCGCTGCTGAAGCTGCTTGCGGCAGAAGGGCTGCGCGTTGCTGCCTGCGATAAGCGTACCCGTGAGCAGATGGGGCAGCAGGCCGAAGACCTGGAGCGCCTTGGCTGCGAGCTGCACCTGGGTCCGGATTATTTGAAGGATCTGGAGGCGGACGTGATCTTCCGCACACCGGGGCTGCGCCCGGATGTGCCGGAGATATCGGCCTGTGTTCAAAAAGGCGCCGTTTTGACCAGTGAAATGGAGGTTTTCTTCCGGATCTGCCCGTGTCCTATCATCGCTGTCACCGGCTCTGACGGCAAGACGACGACCACCACCATCATTGCCGAGCTGCTGAAAAAGGCCGGAAAGCGTGTGTGGGTGGGCGGCAACATCGGCCACCCGCTGCTGTGCGAGGCGGACGGAATGCTGAGCACGGATTTTGCGGTGTTGGAGCTGTCCAGCTTCCAGCTGATGACCATGACGCAGAGTCCGCACATTGCGGTCGTCACCAATCTGGCGCCCAACCATCTGGATGTGCACCGGGACATGGCGGAGTATGTGGCGGCCAAGGAGAATATTTTTACCCATCAGAGTCGGGAGGACATTGCCATTTTTAATGCGGATAATGCCATCACAGCAGAGCAGTCCACCCGCGCGCCCGGCCGCGCCCGGCTCTTCAGCCGGCAGGGTGAGGTTGCCGACGGCGTGTTCCTGCGGGACGAGGACATTGTCTGCCGCAGCGGCGGGCATGAGCGCATCGTGATGACCACGAGGGACATCAAGCTCCCCGGCGTACACAATGTGGAGAATTATATGGCGGCCATCGCCGCCGTGGACGGTCTGGTGCCGGACCAGGTCATCCGGACCTTTGCCCGGGAATTCGGCGGTGTGGAGCACCGCATCGAGCTGGTACGAACCTATAAGGGCGTGCGGTATTATAATGACTCCATTGCCTCCAGTCCCTCCCGTGCCATCGCGGGGCTGCGGTCGTTTAGCGAGAAGGTAATCATGATCGCCGGCGGCTATGACAAACACATTCCCTTTGATGTGCTGGGGCCGGAGATCGTGGCGCATGTGAAGCTGCTGGTGCTCTGCGGTGCCACAGCGGATAAAATACGCGCCGCCGTGGAGAATGCGTCGGGGTACCGGCCCGGCCACCCGGAGATCATCGACGCCGCGCCTCTGGCAGCGGCGGTGCAGGCCGCCCGCGATCGGGCACAGCCCGGTGATGTGGTGACACTGTCGCCGGCCTGTGCATCTTTTGACCAATTCAAGAACTTTGCCGAGCGCGGCGACTTTTTCAAAGCCATCGTGAACGGCTGGGAGGAATGAGGAAAAGCCGTGGTGTCATAGACTTCCGTAGTAAGCGCGTCATACAGCGCGTCTATGGGAGGTGACGGCATGGGCCGGCTGCGGTATATACGATTGACCCGGCGGCAGCGGGTGCGTGTGTGGCTGGCGATCATCCTGCTGGCGCTGACGGCGCTGCTGGCGGCGATCCTGCTGCACCTGCGGCCTATGCTGGAAAATCTGGCCACAGCCCGGTGCGCCAATACTGTCAGCCGCATCGTGGTGGCGGCGGTGAACGATGCCGTGGAAAACGGCTGGATGGAATACGACCGGCTGGTAAAGTTCGACAAGGACAGCGACGGCCGCGTGACGGCGCTGAGCAGCAATATGGCGGAGTTCAACCGCCTGCAGACCGCGGTGGCGGATGACGTACTGGCGCGGCTGAGTCAGGTATCCGCCAGTGAACTGGCGGTGCCGCTGGGCACACTGACCGGTTCGCCGTTGCTGGCGGGCCGGGGGCCGAAGCTGACGGTAAAAATGGAGACCATCGGCACGGCTACCGCCAAATTCCGGGATAAATTCACGGCGGCGGGCATCAACCAGACAAAGCACCAGATCCTGCTGGATGTGGACGTACGCGTGAGTATCCTGCTGCCGGGGATCACCACCTACACAAAAGTGAGCAACGAGATATCCGTGGCGGAGACGGTGATCGTGGGCGGCGTGCCCCAGACGTACACCTATTTCAGCACCACGGAAGATAAGATCGAGGATTACGCCGACGAGTACATTATGAACAATGGATGAGGGCTTGGATATGGACTATCGCAAGGAGATACAGGAGCTGCGCCGCACGCTGACGGAGAACGGATACCTCTACTACGTGCTGGATGCGCCCACCATGTCGGATTATGAATATGACCATCTGCTGCGGCGGCTGGAGGACTTGGAGGCGGCGCATCCGGAGGAGATCACACCGGATTCTCCCACCCAGCGGGTGGGCGGACAGACGCTGACGGAGTTTCAGCAGGTGACCCACGCCGTGCCGCTGGAAAGCCTGCAGGATGTGTTCGACGACGAGGAGGTCTGCCGCTTCCTGGAGAAGATACCCCTGGAGCACCCCGCCTACAGCGTGGAACCGAAGGTGGACGGCCTCTCTGTGGCTCTGGAATACCGTGACGGCGTGTTCGTCCGTGGTGCCACCCGGGGTGACGGACGGGTGGGGGAGGACGTGACCGAAAATCTGCGGACCATTCGGTCCATCCCCATGACCCTGCCGGAGAAGCTGCCCCGCCTCATCGTGCGGGGCGAGGTGTACATGGCCCGCAGTGTGTTCGAGGAGATCAACGCCCGGCGTGAGATCGAGGGCAAGCCACTGATGGCCAATCCCCGCAACGCCGCCGCCGGCTCCCTGCGGCAGCTGGACCCCAAGATCGCCGCCCAGCGGCGGCTGGACATCGCGGTCTTTAATTTGCAGCTGGCGGAGGGCCGGGAATTTTCCACCCACACAGAGACGATCGACTATCTGGCCAGCCAGCATTTCAAGGTGATTCCCCACAAGCGGCTGTCCGCGCCGTCGGATATCCTGGCGGAGATCGCGGCGCTGGGCGATGGCCGTGAGCAGTTTCCTTTCGATATCGACGGTGCGGTGGTGAAGCTGGACGACCTGCATGACCGAGAGATCATCGGTAGCACGGCGAAGTTCCCCAAATGGGCCATTGCATACAAATATCCGCCGGAGGTCAAGCCGTCGGTAGTGAAGAATATCGTGGTACAGGTGGGCCGCACCGGTGTGCTGACGCCCAAGGCGGAGCTGGAGCCGGTACGGCTGGCGGGCACGACGGTCGCCTTTGCCACGCTGCATAACCAGGATTATATTACCCAGAAGGATATCCGGGTGGGGGATACGGTGTTGGTGCGGAAGGCCGGCGAGATCATCCCGGAGATCGTTGAGGTGGTGGCGGACAAGCGTCCCGCCGGGACGAAGCCCTATACCCTGCCCGAGACGTGCCCCGTGTGCGGCGCACCGGTGGTGCGGGACGAGGACGGCGCGGCGCTGCGCTGCACCGGCGCGGAGTGCCCCGCCCAGCTGCTGCGGAACCTGACCCACTTTGCCAGCCGGGACGCCATGGATATCGACGGCCTTGGCGCGGCCATTTGCCTCAAAACCCTCGAGTGGCGTGTAGTCCACAGCCTGATGCTGCGTCGCCGCGCTGATCGTCCAACGCGCGCACGGATCCCACACGCACACGTCGGCATCGGCGCCCTCGGCAAGACAGCCCTTGCGCGGATACATGCCAAAGACGCGCGCCGGGTTCTCGCTCATCAAGCGGCACAGATCCTCGGGACCCAGCTGTCCCTCAAAGCTCGTAGCGATCGCGACGGGGCGATGCTCCACACCGGGCCCGCCGTTGGGAATCGCACGGAAATCGTCGCGCCCGCGGTCCTTTTGCCCATGCAGGTTAAAGCTGCAGTGGTCGGTTGCAATCGTATCGATCTCGCCGGCCACAAGCGCCTCGCGCAACGCGGCACGGTCACCGGCATGGCGCAGCGGCGGACTCATCACATACTTGGCGCCGGCAAAGCCGTCCTCTCCCTGCTCCAAGTAGCAAGTATCGTCGAGCATCAGATACTGAGGGCAGGTCTCGACATAGATGTTCTTCTGCCCGCGCGCTTTGGCAGCGCGAATAGCCTCGAGCCCCAGCTTGGTCGAAAGGTGCACCACGTTGACCGGTGCGTCGCCGGCCAGGTGCGCCAGATATAGCAGACGGCTCACTGCCTCGGCCTCACACACGTCCGGACGGCTGAGCGCATGCCCCTCGGGCCCATGAATCCCCTGCTCGTACACGCGCTTCTGCAGCTCGTTCACGAGCGTGCCGTTCTCGCAATGCACGCACAGGATACCGCCCACGCGCTTGAGTTCCTCCAGCACCTCGAGCGTCTCGGCGTCGTCCAGGCGCAGGTGGTCATAGGCAAAGTAGGTCTTAAACGACGACACGCCCGCCTCGCGCATGGCCGAAAGATCGGCGCGGTTGCATTCATTCCACTCGGCGAGTGCCATATGAAACGCGTAGTTAGCCGTGCAGGTTCCGTCGGCGCGGCGATGCCACTCGGCCAAGGCATCGGGCATGGTCACGCCGCGATCGGCCGTCGCGTAGTCCACGATGGTCGTCGTACCGCCGCAGGCAGCCGCACGCGTACCGGTCTCAAAGCTATCGGCCGTCCAATCCATGCCAGTCCAGCACTGCATGTGCGTGTGGCCGTCGATAAAGCCGGGGAACACCCAACAGTCGGTGGCGTCCTGGACGGTATCGCCCTCGCCCGGCTCGATTGCCGCGGCAATCCGCACAATCTTATCGCCCTCCATGGCAAGATCGGCGCGGCGAAGCCCCTGGGGCGTCACGAGCGCGCCGTTTTTGATGATGATCATAATTGCTCCTTATTGATTGATGCAGTTGGCCACGCGATCAAAATACGAGCAGGCGGCGATATGCTCCGTTATGCGTTGCTGTCCCTTGGCGGTATCGACGTCCCACAGCTCGTAGGCACGCGCCTCGACCAGCAACACGTCGGTACGGTCCTTGAGGATCGAACCGCCGCCGTCCTTGCCCTCAAGACACATAAGTGCATCGAACAGTTCCGCCGGAAAGAGCACCGGGCTCGAAGGCTCACCGTTGCACGCAAGACGCACCGGATGCTTGCGGCCACGCTCGTCAAATGCACGAACCATAGCCTCAAAAGAATCCGAACTCACGAGCGGCTGGTCGCCCGGCAAAAAGAGGCAACCTTTCCAGTTGCGTTCGACCCCCCATGAAAGGCCCGCACGGACGCTTTCGCTGCGCAGCTCGCCATCGTGCAGCACGCACGGGCAATGCTTGTCCTCGCAAATCTGAGCGACCTCGGGCCAACGCGTCGAAACCACGGCGTCAAAGCCCTGGGGAACCGAATCGATGGTCCGGGCAATCAGCGGCTCGCCATAGATATCGGCAAGCATCTTGTTAGAGCCAAACCGCTTGCCCTCGCCCGAAGCCATAATGACGCATCCAAGTTTCATGGTGATACCTCCCCTGAAACCATCGTACCCATAACTCGCGCCGCGGGTGCATAAAGATGGTGTCCTGGCCGTTGGCGGTCTTCTCCATGAGTTCGGTCGTGGAGCACCAGTCCTGATGGGTGGCGTTCTGGGCGAGCAGCTCCTTCTCGAGCGCTGCGATGCCGGCGTCATCGCCCTAGGCGTACAGGTTGGTAC
>OICT01000862.1_pt1 | contig 13544 bp, 10 predicted proteins | sample 1581331 | NCBI WGS metagenome assembly OICT01 (sample SAMEA3882544, study PRJEB24775) | human gut metagenome | biome: human-associated habitat; feature: intestine environment; material: feces | place: Netherlands | collected 2009/2010 | reverse complement strand
ACTACTATTCCGAACTGTTCCCGTCCCTGTTGGCCGAACTCGATCCGAGCCGCTCCGCCTACCTGCCGAGCTCCCCGATGAGCTTCACCAAGTTCACGGGCGCCAACCTCGACACCGACGGCACCATGCACATCTGGGATGCTTGGAACCGCGCCGACTACACCGTGTACGCGCAGTACACCCCGCGCTTCGCCGACGAATTCGGCTACCAGGCTCCGCCGGCATGGAGCACCCTCACCGGTGCCGTGCACGACGGCAAGCTGGAACCGTTCGGCAAGCAGATGCTGGTGCATCAGAAGGCCTCTGGCGGCAACTACAAACTGGCGCGCGGCATGCGCTCGCACATCACCCCCGGCCACCTCGACGACGTGAGTTTCGGCGGCGTGGTCAACGGCAAGCCGTCCGACGGCGAGCACAGCTGGCTGATCCCCACCGACAACTGGGCCGATATCGAGGACTGGCACTGGGCATGCCAGCTGCAGCAGGCGCAGGCCATGCGCTTCGGCGTGGAGCACATGCGCTCCCTCGAGCCGGTGAACGCCGGCGCGCTGATTTGGCAGCTGAACGACGACTGGCCGGTCGTCTCCTGGGCCGCGGTCGATTTCAACGGACACCGCAAGCCGGTCTGGTATGCGTCCCGCGACTTCTTCGCGCCGCACCTGGCCACCATCCAGCCGCGCGTCTCCGAGGAATACCGTGAGACCCACAGCTGGGAAGGCGTGAAGACCGCCAACGACCACTTCGAGCTGATCGTGCTCAACGACACCCGCAAGGCGTGGAAGGGCTCCTGGAAGGTCGAGCGCGTGAACCTGTCCGGCGAGGTGCTCGCTTCCCAAAGCTTCGATGACGTCGAGCTAGGCGCGGTTTCCCATATCGGACTGCCGCTCAACGAGGACATCGTCTCCTATGGGGACGCCGGCAATGAGCTGGTCGTGGCCACCCCGTCCGACAACGCCTTCGCCCGCGTGGTCTTCAACCCGGCCGAGATCATCGACCAGAAGCTCGCCGCTCCCGCCGACGCGTTCGAAACCTCCGCCAAGGCCGTTGAAGGCGGCGTGGAGCTTACGGTTACCGCCAGAAGCTACGTGCGCGACCTGTTCTGCATGGTCGACAAGGTCGATGCCAAGGCGTCCGTCACCGAAGGCATGGTCTCCCTGCTGGCCGGCGAGAGCGTCACGCTGCACATCGCCACCGACGCGGTCTCCGATCCGGCCGCGTTCGCAGCGGCCAACGTGCTGCGCAGTGCCAACGATCTCAAACGCGAGTGGTGACGTCTTGGCTGCTGTCCGGGGAATGCCCTCCGGAACGATGGATGAGGAGGGCATTCCGCTGAACATTTCAGCATGGCGGTTCCGCTTAAGTGAAAAATTAAGTGAAGGCGCCGCCGACCCTACGAAGCAAAGTGCCGTAAGCACTGGCTTCCTGCGGGGGTTGGTGGCGCCTTTGCTGTATGATGTAGGTGAACCGTTTAAGTTCGATTTCAGCAAAGAGAAGATGTGGGTATGCCAGTTCAAAAAAACAAGGTGACGATTTTCGATGTCGCCAAGGCGTCAGGCGTTTCCAGCAGCGCCGTCTCGTATGCCCTCAACGGCAAACCCGGAGTCTCCGAGGGAACCCGTGCCAAGGTGCTGCAGGTGGCCCATGAATTGGGCTGGAAGCCGAACGGCGCGGCCCAGGCGCTGGCCAAGGCGAAGACGCAGCGCATCGGCTTGGTGCTGGATTACGATCCCGAGCTGCTGTCCGTCGAATCTTTCATGATGGAGCTGATCTCCGGCTTGGGTGCCGAGCTGGAAAAGCATGATTATTCCATTCTGGTCCGTATGGCCGTCGGCGAGGACGCCAAACTGGCGATCATCAAGGATTGGATCGCCACCGGCAACGTCGATGGACTGCTGCTGGTCAACGTGGAGCTTGGCGACCCGTGCGTCTCCCTGCTTGAGAAGAACCCGGATGTGCCGGTCCTTGCGATTTCCGACGCTTCCGTGGCCGGCAACCTGCCGAGCCTGTCCAGCGCCGACGCCGACGCTGTGCGTCAGGCGGTGCAGTATCTGTATGACCTCGGCCATCGGCATATCGCGCGTGTGGGCGGTCCTGAGGCGTTGGCCCACTCGTATATCCGTGACGCCGCGTTCTCCGACGTGGCCGCCGAATTGGGCATACGGTACCGCTGCCTGCATACCGACTACACGCCTGAATCCGGACGTGAGGCCACCAATCGCCTGCTGGGTTTCGGAGAGCGTCCGACCGCCATCATCTACGACAATGACGTGATGGCGTTGGCCGGTCTTGGCGTGGCCAACGTGAAAGGCATCGCCGTGCCTGACGAATTGTCGCTCATGTCTTGGGACGATTCCTTCATGTGCACCGCGGCCTATCCGAATCTGACGGCCATGGGCCGCAACGTGGTGGACACCGGCAAGACGGCCGCACGGCTGATGCTCAGGCTCATCGACGGTGAGAAGGTCGGCCATATCATGGAGGAGCCGTACGAGCGGCGTGCGCGCGAATCCACTGGTCCCGCTCCCGCTGGGCGATGAACGCGTGGTGATTGCGCGTTGATCGCGCGATGGCGTGGAACCATGAAGCGAAAACGCCGCATGGCCATATGGCCGTGCGGCGTTTTCGTGTGTTTTCGCGTTGCGTGAAGGATTTTGGGCGGATTCGCGGGATTCGGACGGAATCTAGTCGAGCGAGAAGGTCTTGCGGATCAGATTCATCTGCACCCAGAAGCTGGCTCCGGCGCCGACGAATATCCACAGCAGCGGCACCAGCATCAGCGTCTGCTCCGGCGCGATCAGCACCACGATGATCGGCCAGATGTTCAGCAGAAACGCGGCGAAGGCGATATGTGGCTTGCCCAGGGCGAGCCGGGCGGATTGCGTGAGCTGCTCGACGACGCTCAGCTTGCTGCGGCCGGTCAAAGGCAGCACGAAAGCCAGCGCCGAGCCGACGACCGCGATGACCACGATGGTTACGCCATAAAGGACAGCTACGGTGTCGGTGGATTGTCTCGACAGGTACCACAGGTCGAACAGCGCCAATCCGCAGAACGCGGCGATTACCGCCGTCAGGGCAAGCGTGGTCGGGAAGCGGCGCTTGAAAGCCGCCCAGAAGCTGCGGAAGATGCCCTTGCAGGAGCCGCTTTGCAGTTCGCGCGCCACTTCGCAGGCCGCCGCGGTCGAAGCGCCGACCGTCACAACGGGAATGGAGCAGATGGTCCAGGCGATGCTGATCATCGCCATATCGCCGACGGTGCTCATGAAGTCGTTGAATGGATTGTCCTGACTGAAAATGCTGGCCATGGTCTCCTCCGTGGGTGGTTTTTGTGGTGCTGTGCAGGCGGTTGCCGGAACCGCTATGCGCTGAGATAGTCGATGAGCCGTTGCGCGGTTGTGGGATTCGGCGATTCCCGCACGATGCCGATGAGTGCGTTGGACTTGGCTGATTTCAGCCGGTTCCACTGCCGGAAGTCGGTCATCGAAAGACCGAACGGCTCTGCCTTGCCTTTGCCGCCGCCTTCGAAATCGGGATCGTCGGAATCCTTGAAGCCCTTCATCGTGACGAAATCGCCGGAAAGCAACGTGCGCTGCCGCTTGGTCAGCGACGAATCGAGATTGGTCAGATAGCCGTAGCCGGACAGCTGCTTGAAGGTCTTCGGCGTGGCCACGATCGCGTCTATCTCATGATTGGCGATCATGGTCTGCAGCTTGCTGATGTCGTTCTCGTCGTTGGAAAAATAGGTGTCGACGAGCACTCCGCCCTTGCGGCCTTCCGGCAGGTCCAGCCGTTTCGCGACCTGCGACTGCAGGCTTGCTGCCCCCTGCTGGCCGACGGCATCGTCGAACACCGCCACGTACAGTTTCGGCCCTGGTGCGGGTGCGAGGATCTGCACGGCGATGTATACGACCACGCAGACGATGGCCGCGATAACCACGGTGCGTGCCAGCAACTGGTCGCGGAAGTACTTCCATTTGCGGTTCCATGGCAGTTTCCGCAGTGTTTGGATGCGTGATTGGCCTTGGTATTCGTTGGCCGAGGAGAGTGTGTCGATGGCTTCGGCCTGCCGGCTGTCGATTTCGCCGCCTTTGTATGGTGTGGACGATTCCATGCCTGCTTCCGCCTCCCTGCGTCGCTGCGATGCCTCGTTGCTGCGGTGCCTGTGATGGCTTGCCGCCATTTGCTCCACTTAAGCGCTTAATATATACTGGTTTTCCGTAAAAGTCAATTGCGCTCATGGCGAGGTCGAGTCCTTTGCCGTGGTAACCGCTTGAAACAGCCCAAGGAGACAATGATGTTTGATCAGGGACCACATGTCGTGCTGCGCCGCGATGGCGTCTGCGTCGTGCTGAAGACGCCGGAAAACGAGATGCCGCAAGTCGAATATTGGGGCCGTGATTTCGGCATTTCCGGCGATGAGACCAGTCTGGCCCAGCTGGATGCGATGACGCTGAAGGTCACGCCGCTGCGTCCTATGCAGACCGTGATCCTTGAATTCGAGGCGCTGTGATGAGCGGGGAAACGATGGGCGGGGAAAACTTGCGGTCCGTCGATCCGCAGCCGGTCGACCCGCACCTGAACACGCTGACCCGTACGTTGTTCCGATCCTTGCACCAGGCAAGCGGCAAATTCGCCATGTTCGGCCACCAGAACGAAACCAGCAACGTGATCGGTCCGAACACCGATTCCGACGTACACGCGGTCACCGGCACCTACCCCGCGCTGTGGGGCAGCGACCTGAGCGGCGTGGAACGCGACGAAACCACCAATATCGACGGCTTCTCCATGGGCGACGTCCGCGACGAACTGCTGCGCGCCTACACCATGGGCGCGGTGACGACCATGAGCTGGCATTCCGCCAATCCGATCACCTTCGGCGGGTACGGGCACAATATGGCGCCCGGTTCCGTGGCGGCTGTGCTGCCCGGCGGCGCACGGCACGGGCAGTTCCTCGAATGGCTGGACCGCGTGGCCTCGTTCCTGGACTCGGTGGTGGACGGCGTCAGCGGCGAATCCGTGCCGATCGTATTCCGCCCGTTCCACGAGCACACCGGCGACTGGTTCTGGTGGTGCACCGGGTCACCCGCGCAACCCACCGACACCACGCCGGAACAATTCGTCGCCCTGTGGCGCATGACCGTGGACTACCTGCGCGACTCGTGCGGCCTACACAACGTGCTCTACGCCTACTCGCCCGACCGTAGCCGTATCGACATGAGCTCGGAAAGCACATGCGAGGCCGGGTATCTCTACGCCTACCCGGGCGATGACTATGTGGACGTACTCGGATTCGACGACTACTGGGACATCGCGCCCGCCGACGTCGAGGCAGAGCGGCCGCGTGAACGGCACGACGATCTGATCACCATGCTGACGGTGGTCGGGCGGCTCGCCCGTGAATGCGGCAAGATCGCCGCCGCCACCGAAGTGGGCTCGCCTGGCGAATTCGCGTCGCGGTACGTGATGAGCGCGGAAGACGAAGCCGCGCTGGCCGGCGCCGGCGCTTGTGCCAGTGCCGCGGATGATGGTTGCGCTGCCCATGGCGAATCGAATGCTGTCGGCTCCGGAACAGCCCAGACAGCTGCGCCGTCCGAATCCGATTCGCCGTGGACGCGCTACCTGCTCACCGCCGCGCTCGCCAACAGCGATACGCGTCGGGTGCTGTGGTACATGCCGTGGCGCAACGATCCGGGCGCCGCTGGAACCGGCGCATACGGCACTCCGGTGGAGGGGTCGCGTTATGCGGCTGATTTCCGCCGTTTCACCAAGCATCCTTTCATCCGTATGGCCAATACCCTTCCGCCGCTGTACTGATTCCCGGATTCCCGCGGCCATCCGCGCCGGTTGAGACGGCAATCGTCGTCGATGCCGGAGGCGCGGATGAAGGACTTGACGGCGCGGATGGCGTGTCCCACTTGCAGCTTAAGCGCTTAATCACTACAGTAGGGCACAGCGGCGAGGGAATATGACGAAGTTTCCCGAGCGCATAACCGAACAAGGTGCGAACGCAAGGGGCGCATGCACATGCGGCGCGTCGCTCATCGGCGCGCCGGAACGTGCGTTGCGTGAAAACCAAGTGCGCGATCGCAGGAAATCAGGAAAGGATTTGACATGGCTGTCAAAGACAAAAAATATCAGCTGGGAACGGCGGAAAACAAGGCGTTCCTCGACGCGGCCCGCGACAATCTGCTGAACTTCGGCACGAAGTTCCCGGCTCCCGACGGCAGCTCCTACTGGCTGGGCGACGACGGCACCCCATGGAAGGACCGCAATCGCGCCACTTGGATCACCTGCCGCATGACCCACGTGTACTGCCTGGGCGCATTCGTCGGTTTCCCGGGTGCCGAGGAGCTGGTCGACGCCGGTCTGAAGGGTCTCAAGGGCGCGCTGCATGACGACGTCAACGATGGCTGGTATCCGGAAATCACCCCCGAAGGCGGCTACACGCCCACCAAGCAGTGCTATGCACACGCTTTCGTGCTGCTGGCCTCATCGTCCGCGACCCTGCTCGGTCGCCCCGGTGCCGCCGAACTGCTCGACCATGCCGAAAAGGTCTTCCTCGACAAGTTCTGGGACGACGAGACCGGCCTGTCCGTCGACACGTGGAACACCGAATTCACCGAACTCGACCCGTACCGCGGCCTCAACGCCAACATGCATTCCGTCGAGGCGTTCCTCGCCGTGGCCGACGTGACCGGCGACGAGACCTGGCGCAAGCGCGCGGGCCGCATCATCGAGCACGTGCTCGGCTGGGCGAAGGCCAACAACTGGCGCATCCCCGAACACTTCCATTCCGACTGGTCGCTCGACCTCGAATGCAACCGCGAGAAGCCGGACGACCAGTTCAAGCCGTACGGCGCGACTCCGGGCCACGGCATCGAATGGGCCCGCCTGATCACCCAGTGGGCCACCAGCACCTATCCGTCCGATCCGGCGGCCGCGGCCCCGTACATCGACGCCGCGGAGCATCTGTTCAACCGTGCGGTCGAGGATGCGTGGAACGCGGACGGTGCGCCCGGCCTCGTATACACCACCGACTGGGACGGCAAGCCCGTCGTGCACGACCGTATGCATTGGACGCTGGCCGAGGGCATCAACACGTCCTCCACGCTCGCCCGCGTGACCGGCAAGGAATCGTACGCCAAGTGGTATGCGACGTTCCTCGAGTACGCGGACAGCACGGTGATGGATCACGTCAACGGATCCTGGTTCCACCAGCTCGACCGCACCAACCAGCCGATCGGCACCGTGTGGCCGGGCAAGTCCGACCTGTACCACGCGACGCAGTCCATGATGATTCCGCTGCGCGACCCGAGTCTGTCCATCGCACCGGCGGCCAAGAAGCAGGGCTGAGCCTCCATCAGCCGGCGTAAAAAACGGCCTTCCCGTCCGTATGTTGTCACCGCGGATCGATTGATCCGGTGATTTCCATACGGACGGGAAGGCCGTTTTATGTTGCTTATGGACGCTTTCCGCGTGGGGCTTGTCGTTCCTTTTGCCGTTCCTTTAAGGAATCGTGTAAGGAAGTGCGTAAGGAAGCGCGGTCATTCGGCGTCCGCGGCGGACGCGTCCGCCTGCTTGCGGCCGACCTGCGTGAGCTGGTACGCGGCGAACAGCACCGCCAGCCAGATGACGCCGGCGATCACGGCGATGCGATAGCTTGCGGAGAAGCACATGAGCACCACGACCAGCAGCATGAACGCGATCACCACGTACGGCGTCACATTGGCGAACGGCAGCTTGAACGCGATCTTGTCGAGCGCTTCCTTGCCCTTCAGCCCCTTAAGTTCGGCCGGGCCATCGCCAGCCGCAACCATGCGACGGAACTTGATCTCCGTAATCATGATCATGATCCAGTTGATCGCAGCCGCGATCGTGGCGATCGACATCAGGTAATTGAACGCGAATTCCGGCCATACGAACACGACGACAACGGCAATCGCAATAATTATCGCGGAAGTGATAACACCCCCGACCGGCACGCCTTTCTTGCTGAGCTTACCCAGGTAAGCCGGCGCGTTGCCCTGCTTTGCCAGCGAATACAGCATGCGGGAGTTGGCGTACAGGCCGGAATTGTAGACGCTCATCACGGCGGTCAGGCACACGAAATTGAGGATGCCGGCGGCCGCGTGCACGCCGACGGAATCGAAGATCTGCACGAACGGGCTGGAATCGCCGTCGATCTTGCTCCACGGAATCACCGCCATAATCACGCCGAGCGCGCAGATGTAGAAGACGAGAATACGCCAGATGATGCCGTTCGTGGCCTTCGGAATGGTGGTGCGCGGATTCTCGGTTTCGCCGGCGGTGATGCCGATGAGTTCGGTGCCGCCGAAGCTGAACATCACCACGACGAGCGCCATCAGCAGGCCGGTCCACGTGCCGTCGGCGTTGCGGGTCATCAGGCCGTGCGGCAGGAATCCGCCGTCCACGGTGAACCAGTTGGCGAAGCTCGCGCGAATGCCCGAAGCGGTCGGCACATTGGCGATGATCACATACAGGCCGCCGAGAATCATGGCCAGCACGGCCACGATCTTGATGATGGCGAACCAGAATTCGAATTCGCCGAACTTGTTCACGCCCATGAGATTCAGCGCCGCGATGGCCACGAGGAACACCGCCGCCGACACCCACTTCGGAATGTTCGGGAACCAGTAGTTCACGAACGAGCCGACCACGGCAAGCTCCACCATGGCCACCAGCACGTAGTTGAACCAGTAGTTCCAGCCGGAAATGAAGCCCGCTCGCCGTGACCAGTAGCGCGTCGCGTAGTAGCTGAACGCGCCAGCCTTCGGATCCTCGACCGCCATCTCGCTCAGAGCGCGCACGATCATGAAGATCGCGAGACCGCCGACGAGGTAGGCGAGCAGAATGGACGGGCCGGCCAGCTGGATGGATTCGCTGGAGCCGTAGAACAGGCCGGTGCCGATGGCGCCACCCAGCGCGATGAGCTGGATATGGCGGTTTTTCAACGATTTACGGAGCGTCGGCGGAACCGGTACATCGTCGGTTCCACGCGGCTTCTTTGCGGCGGTGACGTCGCTCATGGAGATTTCCTCTTCTCTGTTTCCTTGCGATTGCGCGTTGTGCGTTGCGCTCGCTGCTTGCGTTGCGTGCTGTTGCACGCTTGCATGTGCTTGTTTTGCTTGCTTTTTTGCGATTCGCCCTTTGTGAGGGAACGTTTCCGATTGTAGCGGGAAGCGGCGGGCAAAGTGTTGGTTTGTTCGTTCCGGAATGTCTGGTTTGCTTAACGGGTTGTTTGGTTTAGAAGTTCGATTCGCGCGATTGCTGTGCGATTCGAACGCGCGATTTGGACACGTGTTGCGGATGTGCGGTTTGGCGCGTCTTTCCAAGCTTCATGGTGTTCAATGGAATGAGGGGCTACGAACGGAGGTCGACATGGCATTCGTCAAGGACATGCTGCGAATGTGGGCGCATTCGTGGAAAAGATTCATTTCCATCGCCATGATCACGTTGCTCGGTGTGGCCGTGCTCACCGGCATTTACGCGGGCTGCCGTGACGCGTTCCGCAGCACCGATCGCTTTTTCGACGCGCAGGGCCTGCACGACGTCCAGGTGCTGTCCACTGCGGGCCTGTCGAACGGCGATATCGCCGCGTTGCGCAAGGTGAACGGTGTTGCGAAAGTGCAGGCGGAACGGTCGCAGGAAGTGACGTTCGATTTGGACGGCCGCAAGTCGGCGACCATGCAGGAAATCGGCACGAACGGCATTGACCAGCCATACTTGCAGGAAGGGCGCATGCCGAAGAAAGCCGGCGAAATCGCGGTAACCAGGAAATTTATTCGCGATTCGGGCAAGCGTATCGGCAGCCGCCTCACCGTAACCCCCGAATCGGCTTCCTCCGATACTTCCGATACGAACGATACGAACGGTGCGGACGGCACGAATGAAACGAACGGCACGGACGAGGCGCCGAGCTTCCCGACCAAGCTCACCATCGTGGGCGTGGTGCTCGATCCGCAGAACCTGAGCAACCCGGACGGCTACTCCGCCATGACCTCGTTCCGTTCCACCGCCACCACCGACTACACGTTCTTCGCGCCGTCCGATGGCGTGACCGGCACCCTCTACACGTCCGCCACGCTGCTCGTCAAGGGTGCGGCCGCCGAAAGCACGTTCGACGAATCGTACGAAAACACCGTCAAGCAGGTGACCGACCGCATCGACGGCACCGTGAAAACCGACCGCCAGAAGGCCCGTCGGCAGGAACTGCTCGACGCGGGCAACAAGAAGATCGCCGACGCGCGTGCGGAAGCCGACAAGAAGTTCGCGGACGCGCAGTCGCAAATCGACGCGAATCGGCAGCAATTCAACCAGCAGGTCGACCAGATTGTCAGCATGCAGGCGGGCGCGGCAGCTGCGGGAGCTGCGGCAAACGGCGCGAACGCAGGTGCGGCGGCGGCCGCAGGTGCAACTACCCCCCAACTTGACGAAACCACGCGTGAAACAATGCGTGAAACCATCATCGCCGCTAGTCCCGAACTGACGCAAGCCAAGCAGCAGCTCGACCAGGCGCAATCGCAATTGAACGAGCAGAAGGCAAGTACCGAACAAACGCTGAAAACCAAGGAAAACGAGCTGAAAACCAGCATTCCGCAAGTGCGCTGGTATGTGCAGGACCGGCAGTCGCTCGGCGGGTTCAGCGCGCTCAAATCCGACCTCGACTCCATCCAGTCGCTCGGCAACGCGTTCCCGATTGTGTTCCTGCTGGTGGCCGTGATGATGAGCCTGACCGCCATGGCGCGCATGGTCGAAGAGGACCGCTCGCTCATCGGCACGTACGTGGGGCTCGGCTACGGGCGGCTGGCGGTCGCGTCGCGCTACCTGCTGTTCGCGCTGCTCGCCTGCCTCATCGGCGGCGGCCTCGGCCTGATCGCCGGCTTCCTTGGCATTCCGGCGTTTCTGCTGGTCGTATTGCAAGGCATGTATGTGATGCCCGGCCTGCGATTGGAATACGACTGGCTGTACGGTTCGCTTGGCATCGCGCTGTTCGTGGTCGGCGTGCTCGCCGCCACCATCTACGCGTGTGTGCAGGAAATGCGGCAGACGCCCGCCTCGCTGCTGCGTCCGAAAGCGCCGCGCGCCGGCTCGCGCATTCTGTTGGAACGGATTCGGCCGGTCTGGAATCGCATCGGCTTCCTCGGCAAAGTGACCGCGCGCAACATCTTCCGCTTCAAGTCGCGCCTCATCATGACGGTCGGCGGTGTGGCCGGCTGCACCGCGCTGATCGTCTGCGGCCTGGCCATCAACGACACCGTCGCAGACCTCGGCATCAAGCAATACCGCGACATCTACCAGTACGACCTGATGGTGGTTTCCGACGATTCGGACGCGTCGGCGATGCGCACGAAAGTCGCGTCAGACGGGCGCGTCACGTCATCGCTTGACGTGCGCATAGAGTCGGGCGATTTGACGGTTGCGGGCAGTGGCGACGGTGACAGCGGCAAGGCCGGCAGCAGCGGCAGCGAAAGCATCCAGCTGGTCGCGGTGCCGGAAAAGCATCTGTCCGATTTGGGCGAAATGGTCACGTTGCAACCGGTCTCGTCCGGCATACTGGGCACGTCCGGCGTCGGCAAAACCGGTTCGCTGAAACTCGATGACGATGGCGTGATCGTCGCGCAGTCGGCGGCAAGCGCGCTGGGCGTCAAGGCCGGTTCCAAGGTGCGACTGACCAACGGCGACGGCGTGCAGGCGACGGCGAAGGTGAGCGCGGTGAATCGCAACCTCATCGGCTCGGATGTGTATGTAAGCGAAACCTACTACGCCAAGCTTTTCGACTCGAAAGACGCGAAGAACACCAAGAATTCCAAGAGTTCCGAGGATTCCGAGGCTCTGACGTGGAACGCCATGCTCGCCAAGCTTTCCGGCTCCGACACTTCGCAAACCGACTATGCGGAATCGCTCGAAGAGGACAGTTCGGTGATGAAGGCCGTAAGCTGCGCGCACATGGCCGACAGCTTCAAATTCGACCTCATGGGCGCGGTGGTGGCGCTGATTGTGGCGCTTGCCGGCGGTCTGGCACTGGTGGTGCTGTTCACGCTCGCCAATACGAACGTGTCGGAACGCGTGCGCGAGATGGCCACGCTCAAGGTGCTTGGCTTCTTCGACCGCGAAGTGCACCATTACGTGAACCGCGAGATGATGATCCTCACCGTCATGGGTGTGATACTGGGCCTGCCGCTCGGCCGGCTCGTCGGCGGCATGCTGACGATGGCGCTCAACATGCCCTCGTTGTATTTCGAGGTGGAGGTCAAGCCGCTGAGCTACGTGATCGCGGCCGTGGCGACCATGGCCTTCGCGCTGCTCGTGCAGCTGTTCGTCAACCCCGTCCTCGACCGCATCGACCCCATCAGCTCCCTCAAGTCCGTGGAGTAGCGCTCCTCCGAAGCCCTCTCAGTTCTTCGGGTAGCGGTAGTTGTGGGGGAGTTGGGTGGTGAGCTGCGGGTCCAGGCCGAGTTCCTTGAGTTGGCGGTCGATTTCGAGGCGCGCACGTTCCACAAGTTCGGCGCGACGGCTGTCCAAACCGTTCAGCCCCTCCTGCTTTTCCAGCGATTCCAACGTCTCCGCCAAACGCTTGAGCCGGTCCTGATGGTGCAGCAGCGCGCGTACCTGCGCATGTTCGCGTACGATCGTCCGCCAATCGGATGGCGTGTGCGCGATCTCCCGAACCGCGGTGACCGGATGTACGTCGGCCACCTGATATGTGATCGAGCCGAGCAGCGGCATCAGGAACACCGTGATCGCGCCGGCTGCGACCAGTGTTGACGCGGTGTCGCTTTGCATGGTGCCGACCTTCACCGCCAGCGACGTGACGGCGACGATGATCGGCAGCGCGGTCGTGCAATACAGCGCTACGGTGACGCGGTGATGCGATGACAGCGGATTCTTGCGCTTGTCAAGCGACAGGGCAATATACACCGGCACCGCGCGAATCAGCATGAGCATGACGATGAACGCGACGAGCAGCGCGGGCCGGCCTGCCACGGCGCGCACGTTGATCGCGGCGCCTGACACCACAAAAAATACAGGAATGAGGAAGCCGTAGCCGACACCCTCCAACTTCATTTCCAGCGACTTGCTGCCGTCGGGGATGATGTAACGCAGTATGAAGCCTGCGGCGAACGCGGCGAGCACGGCGTCGAGGTCGAGCACCGCCGCGATCGCGAGCAGCGCGCAAAGAAGGGCCATGACGGCGCGAAGCGTGGGCTGCGAGCTGCTCTCGGCGTTCTCGTGCAGGAAGCGCGAGAGGCGCGAGCCCATCTCGGCCGCCCAGCGGCCGCGCGAGGCAACGAAGACGCAGAACGCGACGAAGCCGACAAGCACGGCGACGTTCGCGCCGAGGCTGCGGCTGGGGGAGAGGAGCAAAGACATCGCCACGACGGGCAGGATCTCGCCCATGGCGCCGAACAGAATGACGGTGCCGAACTGGATAGCAGACTGAATCAGCTGAACAATTTGGTCGACGCTCATTTGGCCCCCTCCTTTCCGCCCCGCAGGATGATGCGGTAGTTGATGAAGAACTCGCA
>OICT01000836.1_pt1 | contig 13786 bp, 6 predicted proteins | sample 1581331 | NCBI WGS metagenome assembly OICT01 (sample SAMEA3882544, study PRJEB24775) | human gut metagenome | biome: human-associated habitat; feature: intestine environment; material: feces | place: Netherlands | collected 2009/2010 | reverse complement strand
CCTAAGGTAGCGAAATTCCTTGTCGGGTAAGTTCCGACCTGCACGAATGGCGTAATGATGGCCAGGCTGTCTCCACCCGAGACTCAGTGAAATTGAACTCGCTGTGAAGATGCAGTGTACCCGCGGCAAGACGGAAAGACCCCGTGAACCTTTACTATAGCTTGACACTGAACATTGAGCCTTGATGTGTAGGATAGGTGGGAGGCTTTGAAGTGTGGACGCCAGTCTGCATGGAGCCGACCTTGAAATACCACCCTTTAATGTTTGATGTTCTAACGTTGACCCGTGATCCGGGTTGCGGACAGTGTCTGGTGGGTAGTTTGACTGGGGCGGTCTCCTCCTAAAGAGTAACGGAGGAGCACGAAGGTTGGCTAATCCTGGTCGGACATCAGGAGGTTAGTGCAATGGCATAAGCCAGCTTGACTGCGAGCGTGACGGCGCGAGCAGGTGCGAAAGCAGGTCATAGTGATCCGGTGGTTCTGAATGGAAGGGCCATCGCTCAACGGATAAAAGGTACTCCGGGGATAACAGGCTGATACCGCCCAAGAGTTCATATCGACGGCGGTGTTTGGCACCTCGATGTCGGCTCATCACATCCTGGGGCTGAAGTAGGTCCCAAGGGTATGGCTGTTCGCCATTTAAAGTGGTACGCGAGCTGGGTTTAGAACGTCGTGAGACAGTTCGGTCCCTATCTGCCGTGGGCGCTGGAGAACTGAGGGGGGCTGCTCCTAGTACGAGAGGACCGGAGTGGACGCATCACTGGTGTTCGGGTTGTCATGCCAATGGCACTGCCCGGTAGCTAAATGCGGAAGAGATAAGTGCTGAAAGCATCTAAGCACGAAACTTGCCCCGAGATGAGTTCTCCCTGACTCCTTGAGAGTCCTGAAGGAACGTTGAAGACGACGACGTTGATAGGCCGGATGTGTAAGCGCAGCGATGCGTTGAGCTAACCGGTACTAATGAACCGTGAGGCTTAACCTTACAACGCCGAAGGTGTTTTGGCGGATGAGAGAAGATTTTCAGCCTGATACAGATTAAATCAGAACGCAGAAGCGGTCTGATAAAACAGAATTTGCCTGGCGGCCTTAGCGCGGTGGTCCCACCTGACCCCATGCCGAACTCAGAAGTGAAACGCCGTAGCGCCGATGGTAGTGTGGGGTCTCCCCATGCGAGAGTAGGGAACTGCCAGGCATCAAATTAAGCAGAAGGCCCAGTCGGAAGACTGGGCCTTTTTGCGCTGGTGCAGAAAAAGGTCGGATGCGACGCTGGCGCGTCTTCTCCAGCCTGGGCAGGCACGGCAGGGGCGGCTTATTCCCCCACATACGCCAGATTCAGCAACGGATACGGTTTCCCCAAATCGTCCACCTCAGAGCGTCCCGTAACCTTAAAACCCACCTTCTTATAGAACCCAACCGCCTGCTCATTTTGCTCATTAACGTTGGTTGTCAGTTCCGGTGCCATCGAGAGCGCATGCTCCACCAGCATCCGACCCACGCCGCAGCCGCGCACATCAGGATCGATAAACAGCGCATCCATATGCTGCCCACTTAACAACATAAACCCAACCGGCTGATCCCGTTCATTAACCGCGACCCACAACGGTGCTTCCGGCAGAAAGGAACGAACCAGCTCTTCCAGCTCGGCCCGATACTCTGCTGATAAAAAATCGTGGGTGGCATCGACAGATCGACACCAAATCGCAACGAGTTCCTCCCCTTCCTCATGCTGTGAGCGGCGAATACTAATAACCATTTTCTCTCCTTTTCGTCATTCTTATATTCTAACGTAGCCTTTTCCTTGAAACTTTCTCACCTTCAACATGCAGGCTCGACATTGGCAAATTTTCTGGTTATCTTCAGCTATCTGGATGTCTAAACGTATAAGCGTATGTAGTGAGGTAATCAGGTTATGCCTATTCGTGTGCCGGACGAGCTACCCGCCGTCAATTTCTTGCGTGAAGAAAACGTCTTTGTGATGACAACTTCTCGTGCGTCTGGTCAGGAAATTCGTCCACTTAAGGTTCTGATCCTTAACCTGATGCCGAAGAAGATTGAAACTGAAAATCAGTTTCTGCGCCTGCTTTCAAACTCACCTTTGCAGGTCGATATTCAGCTGTTGCGCATCGATTCCCGTGAATCGCGCAACACGCCCGCAGAGCATCTGAACAACTTCTACTGTAACTTTGAAGATATTCAGGAACAGAACTTTGACGGTCTGATTGTAACCGGTGCGCCGCTGGGCCTGGTGGAGTTTAATGATGTCGCTTACTGGCCGCAGATCAAACAGGTGCTGGAGTGGTCGAAAGATCACGTCACCTCGACGCTGTTTGTCTGCTGGGCGGTACAGGCCGCGCTCAATATCCTCTACGGCATTCCTAAGCAAACTCGCACCGACAAACTCTCTGGCGTTTACGAGCATCATATTCTCCATCCTCATGCGCTTCTGACGCGTGGCTTTGATGATTCATTCCTGGCACCACATTCGCGCTATGCTGACTTTCCGGCAGCGTTGATTCGTGATTACACCGATCTGGAAATTCTGGCAGAGACGGAAGAAGGGGATGCATATCTGTTTGCCAGCAAAGATAAGCGCATTGCCTTTGTGACGGGCCATCCCGAATATGATGCGCAAACGCTGGCGCAGGAATATTTCCGCGATGTGGAAGCCGGACTAGGCCCGGAAGTACCGTATAACTATTTCCCGCACAATGATCCGCAAAATACACCGCGAGCGAGCTGGCGTAGTCACGGTAATTTGCTGTTTACCAACTGGCTCAACTATTACGTCTATCAGATCACGCCATACGATCTACGGCACATGAATCCAACGCTGGATTAATCTTCTGTGATAGTCGATCGTTAAGCGATTCAGCACCTTACCTCAGGCACCTTCGGGTGCCTTTTTTATTTCCGAAACGCACCTCAGGAGGTGAATAAATTTTATTCATATTGTTATCAATAAGTTATCAAGTATTTTTAATTAAAATGGAAATTGTTTTTGATTTTGCATCTTAAATGAGTAGTCTTAGTTGTGCTGAACGAAAAGCGCACAACGATCCTTCGTTCACAGTGGGGAAGTTTTCGGGTCCATGACGAGGAGCTGCACGATGACTGAACAGGCAACAACAACCGATGAACTGGCTTTCATAAGGCCGTATGGCGAGCAGGAGAAGCAAATTCTTACTGCCGAAGCGGTAGAATTTCTGACTGAGCTGGTGACGCATTTTACGCCACAACGCAATAAACTTCTGGCAGCGCGCATTCAGCAGCAGCAAGATATTGATAACGGAACTTTGCCTGATTTTATTTCGGAAACAGCTTCCATTCGCGATACGGACTGGAAAATTCGTGGTATTCCCGCGGACTTACAAGATCGTCGAGTCGAGATAACTGGCCCGGTTGAGCGCAAGATGGTGATCAACGCACTGAACGCCAATGTGAAAGTCTTTATGGCCGATTTCGAAGATTCACTGGCACCAGACTGGAACAAAGTGATCGACGGGCAAATTAACCTGCGCGATGCGGTTAACGGCACCATCAGCTATACCAATGAAGCAGGCAAAATTTATCAGCTCAAGCCCAATCCAGCGGTTTTGATTTGTCGGGTACGCGGTCTGCACTTGCCGGAAAAACATGTCACCTGGCGTGGTGAGGCAATCCCCGGTAGCCTGTTTGATTTTGCGCTCTATTTCTTCCACAACTATCAGGCACTGTTGGCAAAGGGCAGCGGTCCCTATTTCTATCTGCCGAAAACCCAGTCCTGGCAGGAAGCGGCCTGGTGGAGCGAAGTCTTCAGCTATGCAGAAGATCGCTTTAATCTGCCGCGCGGCACCATCAAGGCGACGTTGCTGATTGAAACGCTGCCCGCCGTGTTCCAGATGGATGAAATCCTTCACGCGCTGCGTGACCATATTGTTGGTCTGAACTGCGGTCGTTGGGATTACATCTTCAGCTATATCAAAACGTTGAAAAACTATCCCGATCGCGTCCTGCCAGACAGACAGGCAGTGACGATGGATAAACCATTCCTGAATGCTTACTCACGCCTGTTGATTAAAACCTGCCATAAACGCGGTGCTTTTGCGATGGGCGGCATGGCAGCGTTTATTCCGAGCAAAGATGAAGAGCGCAATAACCAGGTGCTCAACAAAGTAAAAGCGGATAAAGCGCTGGAAGCCAATAACGGTCACGATGGCACATGGATTGCTCACCCAGGCCTTGCGGATACGGCAATGGCGGTATTCAACGACATTCTCGGCTCCCGTAAAAATCAGCTTGAAGTGATGCGCGAACAAGACGCGCCGATTACTGCCGATCAGCTGCTGGCACCTTGTGATGGTGAACGCACCGAAGAAGGTATGCGCGCCAACATTCGCGTGGCAGTGCAGTACATCGAAGCATGGATCTCCGGCAACGGCTGCGTGCCGATTTATGGCCTGATGGAAGATGCGGCGACGGCTGAAATTTCCCGTACCTCAATCTGGCAGTGGATCCATCATCAAAAAACGTTGAGCAATGGCAAACCGGTGACCAAAGCCTTGTTCCGCCAGATGCTGGGTGAAGAGATGAAAGTCATTGCCAGCGAACTGGGCGAAGAACGTTTCTCCCAGGGGCGTTTTGACGATGCCGCACGCTTGATGGAACAGATCACCACTTCCGATGAGTTAATTGATTTCCTGACCCTGCCAGGCTACCGCCTGTTAGCGTAAACCACCACATAACTATGGAGCATCTGCACATGAAAACCCGTACACAACAAATTGAAGAATTACAGAAAGAGTGGACTCAACCGCGTTGGGAAGGCATTACTCGCCCATACAGCGCGGAAGATGTGGTGAAATTACGCGGTTCAGTCAATCCTGAATGCACCCTGGCGCAACTGGGCGCGGCGAAAATGTGGCGTCTGCTGCATGGCGAGTCGAAAAAAGGCTACATCAACAGCCTCGGTGCACTGACTGGCGGTCAGGCGCTGCAACAGGCGAAAGCGGGTATTGAAGCAGTCTATCTGTCGGGATGGCAGGTAGCGGCGGACGCTAACCTGGCGGCCAGCATGTATCCGGATCAGTCGCTCTATCCGGCAAACTCGGTGCCAGCTGTGGTGGAGCGGATCAACAACACCTTCCGTCGTGCCGATCAGATCCAATGGTCCGCAGGCATTGAGCCGGGCGATCCGCGCTATGTCGATTACTTCCTGCCGATCGTTGCCGATGCGGAAGCCGGTTTTGGCGGTGTCCTGAATGCCTTTGAACTGATGAAAGCGATGATTGAAGCCGGTGCAGCGGCAGTTCACTTCGAAGATCAGCTGGCGTCAGTGAAGAAATGCGGTCACATGGGCGGCAAAGTTTTGGTGCCAACTCAGGAAGCTATTCAGAAACTGGTCGCGGCGCGTCTTGCAGCTGACGTGACGGGCGTTCCAACCCTGCTGGTTGCTCGTACCGATGCCGATGCGGCGGATCTGATTACCTCCGATTGCGACCCGTATGACAGTGAATTTATTACTGGCGAGCGTACCAGTGAAGGCTTCTTCCGTACTCATGCGGGCATTGAGCAAGCGATCAGCCGTGGCCTGGCGTATGCGCCATATGCTGACCTGGTCTGGTGTGAAACCTCCACGCCGGATCTGGAACTGGCGCGTCGCTTTGCACAAGCTATCCACGCGAAATATCCGGGCAAACTGCTGGCTTATAACTGCTCGCCGTCGTTCAACTGGCAGAAAAACCTCGACGACAAAACTATTGCCAGCTTCCAGCAGCAGCTGTCGGATATGGGCTACAAGTTCCAGTTCATCACCCTGGCAGGTATCCACAGCATGTGGTTCAACATGTTTGACCTGGCAAACGCCTATGCCCAGGGCGAGGGTATGAAGCACTACGTTGAGAAAGTGCAGCAGCCGGAATTTGCCGCCGCGAAAGATGGCTATACCTTCGTATCTCACCAGCAGGAAGTGGGTACAGGTTACTTCGATAAAGTGACGACTATTATTCAGGGCGGCACGTCTTCAGTCACCGCGCTGACCGGCTCCACTGAAGAATCGCAGTTCTAAGCAACAACAACCGTTGCTGACTGTAGGCCGGATAAGGCGTTCACGCCGCATCCGGCAATCGGTGCACGATGCCTGATGCGACGCTTGCGCGTCTTATCATGCCTACAACCGTTGCCGAACGTAGGCTGGATAAGGCGTTTACGCCGCATCCGGCAATTCTCTGCTCCTGATGAGGGCGCTAAATGCCGCGTGGCCTGGAATTACTGATTGCTCAAACCATTTTGCAAGGCTTCGACGCTCAGTATGGTCGATTCCTCGAAGTGACTTCCGGGGCGCAGCAGCGTTTCGAACAGGCCGACTGGCATGCTGTCCAGCAGGCGATGAAAAACCGTATCCATCTTTACGATCATCACGTTGGTCTGGTCGTGGAGCAACTGCGCTGCATTACTAACGGCCAAAGTACGGACGCGGCATTTTTACTGCGCGTTAAAGAGCATTACACGCGGCTGTTGCCGGATTACCCGCGCTTCGAGATTGCGGAGAGCTTTTTTAACTCCGTGTACTGTCGGTTATTTGACCACCGCTCGCTTACTCCCGAGCGGCTTTTTATCTTTAGCTCTCAGCCAGAGCGCCGCTTTCGTACCATTCCCCGCCCGCTGGCGAAAGACTTTCACCCCGATCACGGCTGGGAATCTCTACTGATGCGCGTTATCAGCGACCTGCCGCTGCGCCTGCGCTGGCAGAATAAAAGCCGTGACATTCATTACATCATTCGCCATCTGACGGAAACGCTGGGGACAGACAACCTCGCGGAAAGTCATTTACAGGTGGCGAACGAACTGTTTTACCGCAATAAAGCCGCCTGGCTGGTGGGCAAACTGATCACGCCTTCCGGCACGTTGCCCTTCTTACTGCCGATCCACCAGACGGACGACGGCGAGTTATTTATTGATACCTGCCTGACGACGACCGCCGAAGCGAGCATTGTTTTTGGCTTTGCGCGTTCTTATTTTATGGTTTATGCACCGCTGCCCGCAGCGCTGGTCGAGTGGCTACGGGAAATTCTGCCAGGTAAAACCACTGCTGAATTGTATATGGCTATCGGCTGCCAGAAGCACGCCAAAACCGAAAGCTACCGCGAATATCTCGTTTATCTACAGGGCTGTAATGAGCAGTTCATTGAAGCGCCGGGTATTCGTGGAATGGTGATGTTGGTATTTACGCTGCCGGGCTTTGATCGGGTATTCAAAGTCATCAAAGACAAGTTCGCGCCGCAGAAAGAGATGTCTGCCGCTCACGTTCGTGCCTGCTATCAACTGGTGAAAGAGCACGACCGTGTGGGCCGAATGGCGGACACCCAGGAGTTTGAAAACTTTGTGCTGGAGAAGCGGCATATTTCCCCGGCATTAATGGAATTACTGCTCCAGGAAGCAGCGGAAAAAATCACCGATCTTGGTGAGCAGATTGTAATTCGCCATCTCTATATCGAGCGGCGGATGGTGCCGCTCAATATCTGGCTGGAACAAGTGGAAGGTCAGCAGTTGCGCGACGCCATTGAAGAATACGGTAACGCTATTCGCCAGCTTGCCGCTGCTAACATTTTTCCTGGCGACATGCTGTTTAAAAACTTCGGTGTCACCCGTCACGGGCGTGTGGTTTTTTATGATTACGATGAAATTTGCTACATGACGGAAGTGAATTTCCGCGACATCCCGCCGCCGCGCTATCCGGAAGACGAACTTGCCAGCGAACCGTGGTACAGCGTCTCGCCGGGCGATGTTTTCCCGGAAGAGTTTCGCCACTGGCTATGCGCCGACCCGCGTATTGGTCCGCTGTTTGAAGAGATGCACGCCGACCTGTTCCGCGCTGATTACTGGCGCGCACTACAAAACCGCATACGTGAAGGGCATGTGGAAGATGTTTATGCGTATCGGCGCAGGCAAAGATTTAGCGTACGGTATGGGGAGATGCTTTTTTGAGTAAAGCTTCCATATAATTTTTCTCCGCAATGTATCGAGGGTTATCCGTAAAGCCAAAGCTTTCAGCCATCTTATTTAATGTATTAAGGATTAATTCAGCAATAACCCGGTGACCCAATTCAAAAGCCAACTCAAAGGCAGAGTATTTTTGTGGGGCTTTGTGTTGCCAAAAATCCATAATATCTTCAGCGGTAAATCCAAACAGGCGTGCATGGTTAGATAAAGCAAGATAAACCGTCTCTACAACATTTTGTTGTTTATGCTGTATCGCTGAAAACAAACCGGGATATTCATTAGAATTATTTGCCAGGAGGAGGGGCTTCATATTTTTTTTATCGAATTTAAACGTATTAAACAGAGTGGGTAATGCGTTAAAAATAGTATTAATAACGTTCATATGTCCACTATTATAGGCAGTCAACATTTCTGTTCTATGTAGTTCTGGCATTTTCTGGAGCTGAATCATCAGTTGCGTAAGTTGGTGATTCTGACCCATTGCCATTAGCAAATTCATCGTTGCTGGTGATAATGGAGGGGTTATTTCATCCACAGATCCTTTTAACATCAATAGCTGTTCTTTCGGAAGTGCTGGAATTATTGCAACAGATTGGTTAATAACATGATCATTTGACCATTTCAGGAGGCTATAATCTACATTCATAAAATCCATCAGAGAATAGTGTTTAATATCCTCTTTGCTTTCGCTCATAATTCTTATTTTATCGTTAGTTACATTAGGATCATAAACCGAAACCACGTAATGGGTACATCCTTCAGTTGTGTTCTTTATTCTTAGCCGGACCGTCAAAGCATGGTTATCCACCAGTAATATGGCTGCCATAACACTGATGCCATTTGATTCCATCTTGTCAAAATATGCTTTCATAACTAGCCCGAAATCACCGCAGGCAGCAACGCAACGCCCCTCAGGACGGCTGGAAACCAACGCCAAAGTCTGGTTTTTGCATTTTTTGTTGAAGTGCGTGAGAAATTTTTCAGCTGAAGAGTAATCATCTTGATGGGGTTTGTAATCAACATTCTGATAAATATCATTAATATATTGTGCAGCAATGTGTCGGCATACTATACGGTTTTGGGGTCGCCCCGGAAAATAACATTGACCATTAAGTTTAATTCTTGGGAATTCTTTTTCTTTTCTATCTGATTTTAGGTTTAATTCTTGTTTATCAAGAGTGTCTGAGCGTTGAGGTAAAATTTCCATTAGGTATTCTTCAAATATTGGGGCAATGGTTTGAGTAAGTGTCGTGTTTTCGTTTTTATTAATTATCGTAATTTCTTTCTTATCAGCTTGTAAGACGGACGTGGAAAATTTAATGACAAAATCCTTGTTGCTAAAGATATGACGACCATTTTGTCTACAGTTCTCTGAGAAGCTTTTTAATAGAGGCGTCGCCAGCTCCTTGCCAGAAAATTTATCCTCGAGTTCTTTATAAAACAATTCACTCAGGGTTTGGTGTTCATTTGTCTGGGCTGTATTATTAATATTTGCAGAGAAAGAACTACGAGGGATACGAGTAATCATTTAAATATCTCATTGTTTATTGATGTCTTGAATTTTAACTATCAGAACAGTGAAAAAATTTAATATGATTACAAGTAAAGAAATATCATAAATCGCTCAATCTCATAATGCAGCCGTAAAAGTTTCGGTGGAATGAGATCTTGCGATTTTGTTAATGATTAAGTGGTTTGATGTTTAAAAATAATGCTGAGTTAATAAAAGTGTGTGAAGTGTATGACATTAAGTTATTTTGGCGTCAATGCGATTAACAGACACCCTTATTCTATTGCCACTCAGGTATGATGGGCAGAATATTGCCTCTGCCCGCCAGAAAAAGTCAGCGCATTCCACCGTACGCCAGCGTCACTTCCTTCGCCGCTTTAATCACCATCGCGCCAAACTCGGTCACGCGGTCATCGGTAATGCGTGAAATCGGTCCGGAAATTGAAATTGCGGCAAACGGTTCGCGGTGCTCATCGAAAATACACGCTGCAAGGCAACGTAGCCCCAGTGCATGTTCCTCATCGTCAAATGAATAACCCCGTTTGCGCGTTTGGGCGAGATCTTCTTTTAAATGCACAGGAGACACCAGCGTTGCGTGGGTATAGGCATGTAACCCTTTGCGGTGCAGCAGCTTCGTCACCTGTTCTTCGCTCAGTTGGGCTAAAAAGGCTTTACCCGCACCGGAAGCGTGCATCGGCAATTTACCGCCGATAGGCGCGGACATTCGCATCAGATGCGTACACTGTACCTGGTCGATAATAATCGCTTCGTGATCGCTTTGATCAAGCACCGCCATATTGACCGTTTCGCCAGACTCTTCCATTAAATTGCGCAGGATAGGGTGAACAATCGCTAACAAATTACGGCTCTGGAGAAAGCTGCTGCCGACCATAAAGGCATGTGCGCCGATTGCCCAATGTCCCAGTTCGCCGACCTGACGCACGAAACCCTGCTGTTGCATCGTGGTTAGCAGGCGGTGGGTCGTGGAATTGGGTAACCCGGCTTGTTGCGCCAGCTCTGTGAGTGCCACACTGCCATTGGATTCGGCAATCCACTCCAGTAATTTCAGGCCACGCGTTAAAGACTGAACCTGTCCAGTCGCTGGTGCGGTGGCAACGGCGGGTTTTCTGCCGCGTTTCGCGGGAATGGGTGCGACCATGACAGCCTCCTTTTTCTGTATCGTGGAAATCATTTTCATTTTTATTGTTAGCTAATGCAATAGTTGCTGAACTGATCCGATGAGTTAATGTTGAACAAATCTCATGTTGCGTGGTGGTCGCTTTTACCACAGATGCGTTTATGCCAGTATGGTTTGTTGAATTTTTATTAAATCTGGGTTGAGCGTGTCGGGAGCAAGTGTGAGCAGCAAAGTGGAACAACTGCGTGCGCAGTTAAATGAACGTATTCTGGTGCTGGACGGCGGTATGGGCACCATGATCCAGAGCTATCGACTGAACGAAGCCGATTTTCGTGGTGAACGCTTTGCCGACTGGCCATGCGATCTCAAAGGCAACAACGACCTGCTGGTGCTCAGCAAACCGGAAGTGATCGCCGCTATCCACAACGCCTACTTTGAAGCGGGCGCGGATATCATCGAAACCAACACCTTCAACTCCACGACCATTGCGATGGCGGATTACCAGATGGAATCCCTGTCGGCGGAAATCAACTTTGCGGCGGCGAAACTGGCGCGAGCTTGTGCTGATGAGTGGACCGCGCGCACGCCGGAGAAACCGCGCTACGTTGCCGGTGTTCTCGGCCCGACCAACCGCACGGCGTCTATTTCTCCGGACGTAAATGATCCGGCATTTCGTAATATCACTTTTGACGGGCTGGTGGCGGCTTATCGAGAGTCCACCAAAGCGCTGGTGGAAGGTGGCGCGGATCTGATCCTGATTGAAACCGTTTTCGACACCCTTAACGCCAAAGCGGCGGTTTTTGCGGTGAAAACGGAGTTTGAAGCGCTGGGCGTTGAGCTGCCGATTATGATCTCCGGCACCATCACCGACGCCTCCGGGCGCACGCTCTCCGGGCAGACCACCGAAGCATTTTACAACTCATTGCGCCACGCCGAAGCTCTGACCTTTGGCCTGAACTGTGCGCTGGGGCCCGATGAACTGCGCCAGTACGTGCAGGAGCTGTCACGGATTGCGGAATGCTACGTCACCGCGCACCCGAACGCCGGGCTACCCAACGCCTTTGGTGAGTACGATCTCGACGCCGACACGATGGCAAAACAGATACGTGAATGGGCGCAAGCGGGTTTTCTCAATATCGTCGGCGGCTGCTGTGGCACCACGCCACAACATATTGCAGCGATGAGTCGTGCAGTAGAAGGATTAGCGCCGCGCAAACTGCCGGAAATCCCCGTAGCCTGCCGTTTGTCCGGCCTGGAGCCGCTGAACATTGGCGAAGATAGCCTGTTTGTGAACGTGGGTGAACGCACCAACGTCACCGGTTCCGCTAAGTTCAAGCGCCTGATCAAAGAAGAGAAATACAGCGAGGCACTGGATGTGGCCCGCCAGCAGGTGGAAAACGGTGCGCAGATTATCGATATCAACATGGATGAAGGGATGCTCGACGCCGAAGCGGCGATGGTGCGTTTTCTCAATCTGATTGCCGGTGAACCGGATATCGCTCGCGTGCCGATTATGATCGACTCCTCAAAATGGGATGTCATTGAAAAAGGTCTGAAGTGTATCCAGGGCAAAGGCATTGTTAACTCTATCTCGATGAAAGAGGGCGTCGACGCCTTTATCCATCACGCGAAGCTCTTGCGTCGTTACGGTGCGGCAGTGGTGGTAATGGCCTTTGACGAACAGGGACAGGCCGATACCCGCGCACGGAAAATCGAGATTTGCCGTCGGGCGTACAAAATCCTCACCGAAGAGGTTGGCTTCCCGCCAGAAGATATCATCTTCGACCCGAACATCTTCGCGGTCGCAACCGGCATTGAAGAGCACAACAACTACGCGCAGGACTTTATCGGCGCGTGTGAAGATATCAAACGCGAACTGCCGCACGCGCTGATTTCCGGCGGTGTATCTAACGTTTCTTTCTCATTCCGTGGCAACGATCCGGTGCGCGAAGCCATTCACGCGGTGTTCCTCTACTACGCTATTCGCAATGGCATGGATATGGGGATCGTCAACGCCGGGCAACTGGCGATTTACGACGACCTACCCGCTGAACTGCGCGACGCGGTGGAAGATGTGATTCTTAACCGTCGCGACGATGGCACTGAGCGTTTACTGGAGCTTGCCGAGAAATATCGCGGCAGCAAAACCGACGACACCGCTAACGCCCAGCAGGCGGAGTGGCGCTCGTGGGAAGTGAATAAACGTCTGGAATACTCGCTGGTTAAAGGCATTACCGAGTTTATCGAGCAGGATACCGAAGAAGCCCGCCAGCAGGCTACGCGCCCGATTGAAGTGATTGAAGGCCCGTTGATGGACGGCATGAACGTGGTCGGCGATCTGTTTGGCGAAGGGAAAATGTTCCTGCCACAGGTGGTCAAATCGGCGCGCGTCATGAAACAGGCGGTGGCGTATCTCGAACCGTTTATTGAAGCCAGCAAAGAGCAGGGCAAAACCAACGGCAAGATGGTGATCGCCACCGTGAAGGGCGACGTCCACGACATCGGTAAAAATATCGTTGGTGTGGTGCTGCAATGTAACAACTACGAAATTGTCGATCTCGGCGTTATGGTGCCTGCGGAAAAAATTCTCCGTACCGCTAAAGAAGTGAATGCTGATCTGATTGGACTTTCGGGGCTTATCACGCCGTCGCTGGACGAGATGGTTAACGTGGCGAAAGAGATGGAGCGTCAGGGCTTCACCATCCCGCTATTGATTGGCGGCGCGACGACCTCAAAAGCGCACACGGCGGTGAAAATTGAGCAGAACTACAGCGGCCCGACGGTGTATGTACAGAACGCATCGCGCACCGTTGGTGTGGTGGCGGCGCTGCTTTCCGATACTCAGCGTGATGATTTTGTCGCTCGTACCCGCAAGGAGTACGAAACCGTACGTATTCAGCACGGGCGTAAGAAACCGCGCACACCACCGGTCACGCTGGAAGCGGCGCGCGATAACGATTTCGCTTTTGACTGGCAGGCTTACACGCCGCCGGTGGCGCACCGTCTCGGCGTGCAGGAAGTTGAAGCCAGCATCGAAACGCTGCGTAATTACATCGACTGGACACCGTTCTTTATGACCTGGTCGCTGGCCGGGAAGTATCCGCGCATTCTGGAAGATGAAGTGGTGGGCGTTGAGGCGCAGCGGCTGTTTAAAGACGCCAA
>OICT01000830.1_pt1 | contig 13827 bp, 9 predicted proteins | sample 1581331 | NCBI WGS metagenome assembly OICT01 (sample SAMEA3882544, study PRJEB24775) | human gut metagenome | biome: human-associated habitat; feature: intestine environment; material: feces | place: Netherlands | collected 2009/2010 | reverse complement strand
CCTTCCTGCGGACCATTCCGGGCCTGGAAGATGTCAAAATCATGCGTCCTGGTTACGCCATCGAATACGACTGCCTGGATCCGACACAGCTCACACCATGGCTGGAAATGAAGAAGATTTCCGGCCTCTTCTCGGCAGGCCAGGCCAACGGCACCAGCGGCTACGAAGAAGCGGCTGCCCAGGGCCTCATGGCCGGCATCAACGCGGCCTTGAAGATACAGGGGAAGGATCCGTTCATCCTGACCCGTTCTGAAGCCTATATCGGCGTCCTCATCGACGACTTGGTCACCAAGGGCACGAATGAACCGTACCGCATCATGACCAGCCGCAGCGAATACCGCCTCATCCTGCGCCAGGATAATGCCGACCTGCGCCTGACTCAGAAAGGCTACGATTTGGGCCTGGTCACGCAGGAACGGTACGACCGTTTCTCGGCCAAGAAAGAGGCTATCGAACAGGGCATTGCCGCCTTGAAAGAGATTTCGGTCACGCCGTCCAAGGCCAACCTGGAAAAACTGGAACGCCTGGGTACGGCACCGATTCACACGGCTATTACGGCCTATGACCTCCTGCGCCGCAATGATGTCGATTATGAAGCCTTGCGGACGGTCTTCGACCTGCCGGAACTGGCTGCCGATGTGGAAGAAGAAATCGAGATCATGATCAAATACGAAGGCTATATCAGCCGTCAGATGGAACAGGTTGAAAAGATGAACCGCCTGGAACAGAAGAAGATGCCTGCCGACATCGTCTATGCCGATATCGATACCCTGTCGGCCGAAGCCCGGCAGAAACTCGACGAAATCCGGCCCTTGTCCCTGGGCCAGGCCAGCCGTATCTCCGGCGTCTCGCCGGCGGATATCACGGCCCTGCTCATCGTACTGGAACAGCACAGCCGGGAGGAAAAAAATCATGTTTCGCAGTGAATTAGCACAGGCCCTGAAGGCCATGGACCTCAGCGTATCAGAAAGCCAGCTGGCACAGTTCTGCACCTTTGATGAAGCTTTAGTCGAAACGAACAAGGTCATGAACCTGACGGCCATTACCGATCCGAAAGGCGTCGCCATCAAGCACATGGCCGACAGCCTGTCCTGCTATGACCCGGCTTATTTCAAAGATGGCGCCAGCGTCCTCGATCTGGGGACCGGTGCCGGCTTTCCCGGCCTGCCCCTGCTCATTTACCGGCCGGATCTGAAGGTGACCTTCTTCGATTCCCTGCAGAAGCGGCTGACTTTCCTGGAAAAGGTCGTCTGCGATTTGGGACTGACCGCTTCGTTCCTCCACGGCCGGGCTGAAGAAATGGCCCATAAACCGGAATACCGCAGTGCCTTCGATATCGTCACCAGCCGGGCCGTGGCCCGCCTGAACATCCTGGCCGAATGGGCCCTGCCTTACGTCCGGACCGGCGGCTATTTCATTTCCCTCAAAGGGGCCCAGTATGAAGAAGAACTGGCGGAAGGCGAAAAAGCCCTGCAGATCCTGGGCGGCAAAGTCGCCGAAGTCCGGCCGGTCCGCCTGCCAGGCCTGGACGATGTCCGCGCTGTCCTCTATATCGAAAAAGTAAAGGAAAGCCCCAAGAAATATCCCCGCAAGCCAAAGATGGCTGCGAAAAATCCCTTATAGAGAAAGAAGTGTACGCTATGTCTTTGAAAAAAATCCTCTGTCTGGCCGCTGCGGCCTGTCTGACCGTATCGGCTGCTGTCTTTGCCGATACACCGCAGCCGCCTGAAATCAGTGCTCATGCTGCCTATGTTATGGATGCCGATACAGGCGACACGCTCTATGCGAAAAATGCCGATGACCGGGCCTATCCGGGCAGCACGACGAAAATCATGACCTGCATCCTAGGCGTCGAACTGGGCAAGGTACAGGGTAAATTGGATCAGCCTATCAACATTACGAAAGATGTCTACGATATCGAAAGCGATGCGTCCGTCCTGGGTATCGACCCGGGCGACCAGATTACCCTGCGCAATGCCATGACCGGTATGATGACTGTATCCGGCTGTGATGCCACCATTGCCGTCGCCGAAACGGTTACGCCGAGTCAGGCCGATTTCGTCGCCAAGATGAACGAAAAAGCAATCGCCCTGGGCTGTACGAATACTCATTTCGCCAATCCCCATGGCCTGCCGGACAGCGACCACTATTCGACAGCCCGCGATATGGCGACGATGGCCGCTTACGGCATGAAACTGCCGGAATTTCGCGATATGGTCAGCCACAGTGAATACGACATGCCCTATATCAACGGCGGCTCCAAGCACTGCACGACGACGAACTATTTCCTGACCAGCGGCTTCCCCGGTGCCAACGGCATCAAGACCGGTACGACCAATGCCGGCGGTCCCTGTCTGGTCGCATCGGCTACGCAGGACGGCCGGACCGTCATCGCCTCTATCATGAATTCGGACGACCGCTTCGGCGATGCCCAGAAACTCATGAGCTATGGCTTCTCCGTACTGAAACCGGTCGAACCGGCAGAAAACGTCTATATCCTGCGCCAGGCACCGGCAGGCCAGACCTTGTCGGATATCAAGGAAAAACAGGCCCAGGCTGCTGAATTAGCTTCCCAGCAGAAGAAAGAAGCAGCCACGGCGGCAGCTTCTACGGCTGCGGCCAAAGCACCTGCTAAAGCAGATACGGCCGTAAAGACAACGGCTGCGACAGTGGCTAAAACGGCAGCTAAGACGACGGTGAAGACCGCTGCCAAAGCGGATACGGCTAAGACAAGTAAGCCGGCTGTTTCCAGCCAGCCTTACGTTCCCTTTTCGCCGGCCGCCTAAAAAAGGATATTGACAATCTCTGTCCATATTCGTATAATAAACGCATCAGCAGATTCGTACAGGACTGACGGAATCAAGTGGAGTAACCACGTGAACTGTACGGAGCTTTTCATGCCGACCGTCTGGGCAAGAGTATGCTACATATTCTTGAGCCAGGCGGCCGGTATTTTTTTCGCCAGCCTGGCTCCTCACAAGGAGTGTTGTCTAATGAAACGAAATCGCTGGCTCATCGCCCTGTCTGCCATGGGGCTCCACCTCTGTATTGGCAGTGTTTATGCCTGGAGCGTCCTTACGAAGCCCATTATGGAATCCATGGGATTTACCCTCAAGGAAACGACGTGGACCTTTTCCCTGGCCATCTTGTTCCTCGGTTTGTCGGCCGGCTTTTTGGGCAGTTTTGTCCAGAAAATCGGGCCCCGTAAATCGGGCCTCTTATCGATGACCTGCTTCGTCACGGCCATGTTCGGTACGGCAGCAGCTCTCTACGCCCACAGCCTGCCCATGCTCTACGCCTTTTACGGCGTCATCGGCGGCATCGGCCTGGGAACGGGCTATATCACGCCCGTATCGACTCTGGTCAAATGGTTCCCGGAAAACCGGGGCTTCGCTACGGGTCTGGCCATCATGGGCTTCGGCTTTGCCAGCCTCATTGCCGGCCCGGCTATGCAGCTCTTGGTCCAGCATTTCGGTCTGGTCGCCAATTTCATCATCCTTGGCTGCGTCTATATGGTCATCATGACGGCTTCGTCGCTCTACCTGGCGTCGCCTGCTGCCGGTGACGTCCCGGCCAAGGCCGAAAAAGAAGGAACTGTCGAATATGCCGGCGCCCAGCCGCAGTTCACCGTCCGCCAGGCCATGAAGACCTGGCAGTTCTACGCCATCTGGTGGCTCTTCTTCACCAACATCACCTGCGGCATCGCCCTGCTGTCCGTTGCCTCGCCGATGGCCCAGGACGTCGTCGGCATGTCGCCGTTGGCAGCGGCTTCCATGGTGGGCCTCATCGGCCTCATGAACGGTGCCGGCCGCATTGCCTGGGCGACTGTATCCGACTACCTCGGCCGCTCGGCTACATACGTCCTCTTCTTCCTTATCGAAATCCTGGCTTTCTGGCAGCTGGCCCGCGTTACCAGCGCTTTTAGCTTCCAGGTCCTGGTCCTGCTCATCATCTCCTGCTATGGCGGCGGCTTCTCGTGCATGCCGGCCTATCTCAGCGACCTCTTCGGCACGAAATACCTCAGCGCCATCCACGGCCGTATCCTCACGGCCTGGGGGGCTGCCGGCGTCGCCGGTCCCCTGGTCCTGTCGCTTATCAAAGAAAATACCAATAGCTACGCCGTGACGCTGTACTTCTTCGTCGGCGCCTTCATCGCTGCCCTGGCCTTGATGATTTTCCTGAAATACCGCACCCGCCACGGTATCGCCAGGGTCGCAGAAGCGCGGGGATAATCGTTCATCGTAGGGGTCGCCCCTACAATGAAAAAAGCTGTCGCTTATGCGGCAGCTTTTTTTCGACGAACGATGAATGAATCGCAGTCAGGCGACAAATAATCCAAGGCCTGTGGCCTTGTGCGTAGGGGACGTCCTGTTAAGGCGTCCCGTTGTGAACAATGGAAGATATACCCAACTGGTCCATGAGGCATGGCTTTGCGGCCGGCGAATAATGATATCGACGAACAGCATTTCGCGGGATTCCCACAACGGGCCGCCCTTTGGGACAGCCCCTACTACGAATGTGAATAAAATCACTTAATGAGTTGGGCGCATAGATGAATGAAAATGATTGCTTTTTGATTATAATGATTGGATTTGATTGAAATTGATTGAATATAACGGTATAATGAGGCCAAAGGAGGATAAAAGGGAAGTGATACGATGTTGACAGAAGAAAGACATGAAAAAATCATGCGTCTTGTCAATACGAGCGGTGCCGTTTCGGTCCAGGACTTAGTAAGTTTTCTGAACATTTCCGAATCGACGGTCCGCCGGGATTTGCTCACGCTGGACCGCGAAGGCCGTCTGCGCCGCGTCCATGGCGGGGCCACGACGTTGCGCGATGATTCTTCGTATGAAGCGGATATGGAAAACCTGCAGGATAAATATTCCATCCATATGAGCGACAAACGCCGCATCGCCCAGTATGCGGCCAGCCTGATCAAAAAAGATGATTTCGTCTATCTCGATGCCGGTTCGACGACAGAGCAGATGGCCGATTTCCTGGCCGGGTCCGAAGCGACTTTCGTGACCAACAGCATCCCGCTGGCTCAGAAATTAGGGCGCAGCGGCAGCCGCATCTATATCCTGCCCGGACGGGTCAAAGGCGATACGGAAGCTATTGTCGGCAGCGAAATGCGGGACATGATCGGCCGCTATCATTTCACCAAAGGGTTCTTCGGAGCCAATGGGATCGCTCCCCATTCCGGCTGTACGACGCCAGATGATGAAGAAGCTGTCTGCAAGCGCGCTGCCGTCGGCCAGTGCCTGGACCGCTTCGTCCTGGCCGATTCCAGTAAATTCGGCTTATCTTCGCACATTACTTTTGCAGATTTATCAATGGTTACGCTGATTACGGCAAAGGCCGAAGAGCACATCGACTACCGGCCGTATCAGCAGATTACGGAGGTGCATATCCTGTGATTTATACAGTTACGTTCAATCCATCCTTAGACTATGTCGTCCACATGAAGACCTTTACGGCCGGTGATATCAACCGCGCCGAACAGGAAATGATTTATCCCGGCGGCAAGGGCATCAACGTATCCCTCGTCCTGGGGAACCTTCACATCCCGTCCAAGATGCTCGGCTTCATCGCCGGTTTTACGGGCCGGGAAATTGAACGGCTGGCCAAAGCCAATGGCGGCGATACGGATTTCATCGTCCTCGATGAAGGCTGCTCGCGCATCAACCTCAAAGTCAGCGCCGATGATGAAACGGCTGTCAACGGCATGGGACCGCATATTCCGGAAGAAAAACTGCAGGCCCTGCTGACTCAGATCGATACCCTCAAAGCCGGCGACACGCTGGTCCTGGCTGGCAGTATTCCCAGTGATATCCCCGATGATATTTACGAACAGATCCTCAAACGCCTCCAGGGCCGCGGAATCCGCGTCGTCGTCGATGCTACCGGCGACCTTTTGAAGAATGTCATCAAATATAAACCGTTCCTCATCAAGCCGAACAACTTTGAATTAGGCGAACTGTTCAGCGTCGACCTCCATACGGATGAAGAAATCACGGTCTGCGCCAAACAGCTCCAGGCCATGGGGGCCCGCAACGTCCTCGTCTCCCTCGGCGGCGACGGCGCCCTGCTCCTCGGCGAAGACGGCCAGGTATACCGCCGCCAATCCCCGAATGGCACGCTGGTCAACTCCGTCGGCGCCGGCGACAGCATGGTCGCTGGCTTCCTGGCCGGCTTTGAAGCGTCGAAAGGCGACCTCAACGAAGCCCTGAAAATGGGCATCAGCGCCGGTAGTGCTTCGGCTTTCCATGAATGGCTGGCTACGGAAGACGATATCAAAGAAGTATACGCGGCCTTATAAAGAAACACGTAGTTTTGTGTAGAAAGTTGAGAAGAGAAGGAGAGAAATAATGCGTATTGTAGATTTACTCAAGAAACAGAGCATCGACCTCAATGCGTCTGTAGCCGACAAAGCTGCTGCCATCGACCACCTGGTCGACCTCATGGCTGCCGGCGGCAACCTGAACGACAAAGAGCTGTACAAGCAGCGCGTCCTCGCTCGTGAACAAGAAGGCAGTACGGGCATCGGCGAAGGCATCGCTATTCCCCATGCCAAGACAGAAGCCGTCAATGAATCGGGCCTGGCTTCGATGATCGTCCGCGACGGCGTCGACTACGAAAGCCTCGACGACGAACCGGCTCACCTGTTCTTCCTCATCGCCGCTCCGGCTGGCGGTGCCAACGTCCATCTGGAAGTCTTGAGCCGCCTGAGCCGTATGCTCATGGACGACGATTTCCGCGACAACCTGATGAATGCCAAGACACCGGAAGAATACCTGGCTATCATCGATAAAGCTGAAGCCGAACAGGTCGCAGCCGAAGAAGAAGAAGCTGCTGCCGAAGCGGCCGCCGAAGAAGCACCGGCTGAACCGGAAACGGCAGCTCCGTCGGACCGTCCTTACGTCATCGGCGTTACAGCCTGCCCGACGGGCATTGCCCATACCTACATGGCGGCAGAAGCCTTGGAAAATAAGGCCGCTGCTATGGGCGTCGATATCAAAATAGAAACGAATGGTTCCGGCGGTGTTAAGAACCACCTGACCCAGGCTGATATCGACCGCGCTGTCGGCGTCATCGTCGCCTGCGATAAAGACGTACCGGTCCAGCGTTTTGCCGGCAAGCCGGTCATCTTTACGAAAGTCGCCAACGGTATCAAGATTCCGGAAGAACTCATCCAGACCGTCCTCGACGGCAAGGCTCCTATTTATCAGGGCAATGATTCTTCGTCGGAAGCTGTCGACGTCGAAAGCGCTGAAAAAGAAAGCGTCGGCCGCCAGATTTATAAACACCTGATGAACGGCGTATCCCATATGCTTCCCTTCGTCATCGGCGGCGGGATCCTCATCGCCCTGGCCTTCCTCTTCGATATGGACAACGCCGGTGCGGCCAACTTCGGCAGCGGCACACCGCTGGCTGCCTTCCTGAAGAACGTCGGTGGCCTTTCCTTCAGCATGATGATGCCGATCCTGGCAGGCTATATCGCCATGAGTATCGGCGAACGGCCGGCCCTCATGCCCGGTATCGTCGGCGGCTTCCTGGCGACGACAGGCGGATCCGGTTTCTTCGGCGCCCTCTTTGCCGGTTTCATTGCAGGGTACCTCATCATTTTCCTGAAAAAAGCCTTGTCTCATCTGCCGGAAGCTTTGGACGGCACGAAGTCCATCCTCTTCTATCCGGTCCTCGGCCTGGTCCTCATCGGCGTCATCATGACCTATATCATCAATCCGCCGACGTCCATCTTCAATACCTGGCTTTTTGATGTCCTCAACAGCATGACCACGTCGAGCCGTATCGTCCTCGGCTTCATCCTCGGCGGCATGATGTCCATCGACTTCGGCGGCCCGATCAACAAAGCGGCTTACGTCTTCGGCACGGCATCCCTCATGAGTGCCAGCGGTCAGGCTGTCAGCTCGGGCATCATGGCTTCGGTCATGGTCGGCGGCATGGTTCCGCCTCTGGCTATTGCCTTGGCCATGCTCCTCTTTAAAGGCAAATTCACGCCGAAAGAACGCCAGTCGACGATTACCAACTTCATCATGGGCCTGTCCTTCATTACCGAAGGGGCTATTCCTTTCGCCGCATCGGACCCGGTCCATGTCATCCCGCCCTGCGCTATTGGCGCAGCCGTTGCTGGTGCTCTTTCCATGCTCTTCAATTGCACTCTTCCGGCTCCGCACGGTGGCATTTTCGTCTTCGGCGTCATCACAAACTGGCCTATGTATATCGCAGCCTTAGTCGCCGGCGTCATCGTCGCAGCTATCCTGCTCGGTATTTTCCGCAAAAAACGTCCGCAAGACTAATTGCGTTATCTTTATAAATCGTATACACTATATAATATAGATTTATCTCACTATTTTATATTTCCTAAAAGGAGGAATTTGTCATGAAAGAATTCGAATTTGTTGTCACCGATCCCCAGGGTATCCACGCTCGTCCGGCTGGCCTTTTGGTTAAAGAAGCGAAGAAATTTGAATCCAACATCAGCGTATTCAAAGGCGCCCGCAAAGGCGATTTGAAGAAAATCTTCACCATCATGGCCCTCGGCGTAAAACAGGGCGAAACGATTAAAGTACAGGTAGAAGGCGCAGACGAAGAACAGGCAGCTAGCGCTGTAGAAGCCTTCTTGAAAGAAAACTTCTAATTCTTTGAGGAGGAAAGTACATGCTGACGTTAAAAGGTAAAAGTGTCTTCTCCGGTATCAGCATCGGACCCTTGGCACTGTTCCATCGCAATACGATTTCTACGGCCGTACGGCCTATTGATGATGCCGAAGCTGAAGTCGCCCGCTTCCAGAAAGCCCGCGAAGAAGCTATTGGCCAGCTCAAGGACTTGTATGTCAAGGCTGTAGATAAAGTCGGTGAAGAACAAGCGGCTGTCTTTGAAGTCCATCAGATGATGCTCGATGACGACGATTACGTCGAAGGCATCGAAACGAAAATCCGCGATGAAAAAATGAATGCTGAAGCGGCTGTCGACCAGACGGCCCAGGAATTTGCCGAAATGTTCCGTTCCATGGAAGACGCTTATATGCAGGCTCGTGCCGCTGATGTCCTGGATATTTCCCGTCGTGTCGAACAGCAGCTCTGTGGCGGCCCTGGCATCGATTTCAGCAACTATGACCACGTCATCATTGCTGCTGACGACCTGGCTCCCAGCGAAACGCTGCAGCTCGATACGGATAAGATTCTCGGTTTTGTAACCTCGGGAGGCAGCACGAATTCGCATACGGCAATCCTGGCCCGCACGCTGGGCATTGCCGCCGTCGTCAGCACGGGCACACAGCTCCACAATGACGTCGACAACATGACGGCCATCATCGACGGTACGACGGGTACGGTCTACATCAACCCCGATGACGAAACGATGGCTGCCATGAAGCAGAAACAGAAAGAAGAAGAACTGCGCGTCGCCGCCCTGGAACAGGTCCGCGGTGTCCCGACGGTCACGAAAGATGGCAAGAAGATCAATCTCTATGCCAACATCGGCAACCCGGGCAATCTGCCTCAGGTCCTGGCCAACGATGCCGAAGGCATCGGCCTCTTCCGCAGTGAATTTCTCTATCTCGAAAGCAGCGATTATCCGACAGAAGACCAGCAATTCGAAGCCTATAAACAGGCGGCCGAAGCTTTGGGCGGCAAAACCGTCGTCATCCGTACCCTGGATATCGGCGCCGATAAGAAAGTCGACTACTTCCAGCTCGACCCGGAAGAAAACCCGGCTATGGGCATGCGGGCTATCCGCATCTGCCTGACCCGCAGGGATTTCTTCAAGACCCAGCTGCGGGCCCTGCTGCGCGCTTCTGCCTACGGCAACATGAGCATTATGTTCCCCATGATCACCAGTCTGCGGGAGCTGCAGGATGCCAAGGCCGTGCTGGAGGAGTGCAAGGCAGAGCTGACCGCCGAGGGCAAGAAGTTCAGCGACAAGATCGAGGTGGGCACCATGATCGAGACCCCCGCCGCGGTTCTGGTGGCGGACGATCTGGCTCAGGAGTGCGATTTCTTCTCCATCGGCACCAACGACCTGACCCAGTACACCTGCGCGCTGGACCGCCAGAACGCAAAGCTGGAGCCCTTCTTCAACCCGCACCACCCCGCTGTGCTCCGGGCCATCAAGATGACCATCGACGCGGGCCACCGCCACGGCATCTGGGTGGGCATCTGCGGTGAGCTGGGCGCAGACACCGCCCTCACCGAGACCTTCCTGCGGATGGGCGTGGACGAGCTGTCCATGAACGCCAAGAGCATCCTGCCCGTGCGCAAGATCATCCGCGGCGTGGATCTGAGCAAGCCCTCTGCCAAGAATGTCTGAGTTCCCCTGACGGAACTGTAAAAGGGGCTGCTGCGGCGCTCTCTGCCAACCAAAGTGTTGGCAAAGGGGCGCGCGGCAGCTCTTTTTTGATTACAACAAGAAGCAAATTCACAAAACTGCCGCCTGACAAGCCGCAGTTTCATGGGTGAACGCTTCACAACGGTAAAGCTGGGTGCTATACTATACCTAAGTCGTATTTTTTGAACGTACCTCTGGAGATGAAAGATAGATATGACGCAATTCCTGATCCGCCGGTTCATCCGGCATCCCAATGATTCCCAGGACCCTGCTACCCGCACGGCCTACGGCAACCTTGCCAGCGGTGTGGGCATGGCCTGCAACCTGCTGCTCTGCCTGGGCAAGCTGCTGGCAGGCACCCTGTTCGGCTCCATCGCCATCATGGCGGATGCTTTGAACAACCTCTCGGACGCTTCGTCCAACGTGGTCAGCCTCATCGGCTTCCGGCTGGCCGCCAAGGCCCCGGATGCCGAGCATCCCTACGGCCACGCCCGCTATGAATATCTGGCCGGTCTGGTGGTCAGCGTGACCATCCTGGGCATCGGCTTTTCCCTGCTCAAGGAGTCGGTGGTCAAGGTGTTCCACCCCACCCCCGTGGTGTTCAGCTGGCTGAGCGTGGGTGTGCTGGCCGCATCCATCCTCGTCAAGCTCTGGATGAGCGGCTTCAACCGCACCATCGGCCGCACCATCGGCTCCGAGACCCTGATGGCCACCGCCGCCGACAGCCGAAACGACGTGCTGACCACCGGCGCGGTGCTGGTCTCCACCGTGGTCTGCAGCCTGACGGGCTGGGCGCGGCTGGACGGCATCATGGGCGTGGCCGTGGCAGCTTTCATCCTCTGGTCGGGCTGGGGGCTGGTCATGGACACCCTGAGCCCCCTGCTGGGCGAGAGCCCCAGCCCGGAGCTGGTGGAGCACATTGAGCAGACGGTCATGGGCTACCCCGGTGTGCTGGGGATGCACGACCTCATGGTGCACGATTACGGCCCGGGGCATCAGTTCGCTTCCCTCCACATCGAGTTCCCGGCAGAGACCGACCCGCTCAAGGCCCACGATGTCATCGACAACATCGAGAACGATTTTATAAAGCGGGACGGCCTGCAGGTGACCATCCACTATGACCCCATCGTTACCACCGATGCGGCGGTGGGCGTGCTGCGCACCCGCCTGATGGAAAAGGCCCGCCAGCTCGACCCCTGCCTTTCGATCCACGACCTGCGCATCGTGCCGGGTGATACCCATACGAATGTCCTGTTCGATCTGGAGTTCCCGGCGGGCTATACCGGGAACAAGGACGAGATGCTGGCCGCCATGTGCCAGTTCGTCCATGAGCAGGACCCGAAATACAGCTGTGTGGTGAAAGTGGAGCAGAGCTATGCGTCTGCTGCCCACGAAAAATAAATTTGTGTTTTAGAGGGGAAGGAACTTATGCTGAACGAGACTTACCGCGGGATGCTGGCCCACAAGAGCGTCATCCGCGAGACCTTTATGTACGGCAAGCAGCGCGCGGCCCAGATCGGCTACGAGAACGTGTTTGATTACTCGCTGGGCAACCCCAGCGTGCCCTGCCCGGAGCAGTTCACCGCCGCCATGCAGGAGCTGCTGGCACAAGAGGACCCGGTGGCCCTGCATGGCTACTGCCCCAGCCAGGGCGACCCGGAGTTCCGCACCGCCGTGGCGGCCCACCTGAACAGGACCTTCGGCCTGCCCTATGCGCAGAAGGATATCTTTCCCACCACGGGCGCGGCGGGTGCCATTGCCCACGCTGTGCGCGCCGTGACCCGGCCCGGGGACGAGGTGCTGACCTTTGCCCCCTACTTCCCGGAGTACGGCCCCTATGTGGAGGGCACCGGTGCCCATCTCAGGGTGGTGCCGCCCCAGGCCCCGGCTTTTCAGCCCAATCTGGAGGCCTTTGAGCAGATGCTGACCGAGAAGGTTACCTGCGTCCTCATCAACACCCCCAACAACCCCACTGGTGTGGTCTACTCCTCCGACACCCTGACCCGGCTGGCGGAGATCCTGACCGAGAAGAGCCGGGCCTACGGCCACAACATCTTCCTTGTCAGCGACGAGCCCTACCGGGATATCGCCTTTGATGGCAGGGCTGTGCCCTACCCGGCGGCGTTCTACCCCCACACCCTGACCTGCTTCTCCTTCTCCAAGAGCCTGAGCCTGCCCGGTGAGCGCCTGGGCTACGTGGCCGTGCGCCCCGGCTGTGAGGGCGAGGAGGTGCTGGTGGATATGATGGCCCAGATCTCCCGCTTTACCGGCCACAACTGCCCGCCCAGCATCATCCAGCGCGCCGTGAGCCGCTGCCTGGATGTGACCAGCGACCTGAGCGTCTACGAGACCAATATGGATCTGCTTTACAACAAGCTGAAAGCGCTGGGCTTTGAGGTCGAGCGGCCCGGCGGCACCTTCTATCTCTTCCCCAAGGCACTGGAGGAGGATGCCAACGCCTTCTGCCGCAGGGCCCGGGAATTTGACCTGCTGCTGGTGCCCAGCGATACCTTTGGCGTAACGGGCTATGTCCGCCTTGCCTACTGCATCGACACCGAAAAGGTAAAGCGCAGCCTGCCCGCGCTGGAAAAGCTGGCGGCCGCGTATCAATAAAGCCGAACCTCCCGGCAGAGCATCTGGCAGTGCCGCCGGGGGTCACAGTATTTTTTGAAACAGAGGAAAGGGAAACTGTTATGGAAAAGATCAAGATGACCACGCCGCTGGTGGAGATGGATGGCGACGAAATGACCCGTGTGCTCTGGAAGATCATCAAGGAGGAGCTCATCCTGCCCTTTGTGGATCTGAAGACCGAGTACTACGATCTGGGCCTGCCCAACCGGGATGCCACCCAGGATCAGGTGACCATGGATGCCGCCCTTGCCAACAAGAAGTACGGCGTTTCGGTCAAGTGCGCCACCATCACCCCCAATGCCCAGCGCATGGACGAGTACAAGCTGCACGAGATGTGGAAGAGCCCCAACGGCACCATCCGCTCCATTCTGGACGGCACCGTGTTCCGGGCCCCCATCCTCATCGACAGCATCCACCCCGTGGTGAAGAACTGGAAAAAGCCCATCACCATCGCCCGTCATGCCTACGGCGACGTGTACAAGAGCGTGGACATGTACACTACCGAGCCCGGCGAGTGCACCATGACCTTCCGGGGTGAGAGCGGTGAGGAAAAGACCCTGCTGGTGCAGAAGGTGGACGGTCCCGCCGTGTGGCAGGGCGCCCACAACAAGGAAAAGAGCATCCGCTCCTTCGCCCGGGCCTGCTTCCAGTATGCCATCGACACCCGCCAGGACCTGTGGTTCTCCACCAAGGACACCATCGCCAAGGTCTATGACGGCGAATTCAAGAAGGTGTTCGAGGAAGAGTTTGAAAGCTACAAGGCTAAGTTCGACGAACTGGGCATCACCTATTTCTATACCCTCATCGACGACGCCGTGGCCCGGGTCATCCGCAGCGAGGGCGGCT
>OICT01000826.1_pt1 | contig 13850 bp, 16 predicted proteins | sample 1581331 | NCBI WGS metagenome assembly OICT01 (sample SAMEA3882544, study PRJEB24775) | human gut metagenome | biome: human-associated habitat; feature: intestine environment; material: feces | place: Netherlands | collected 2009/2010 | reverse complement strand
CGGCTATAACGTTGATTTTGATTTGAATTTTCTTGTGGGAAGCGATATCATAACATCTGAGGAGTGCAACGCCTTTCGCACCGAAGATGTGATGATACAATTTGCTGAAATTTACGGCGAATACAGTGTGTATCATGAAGATTATAAGTGGCAGAAGCTCACAACAGCGGCAGCGTACTATGATTATGATTGGGCTGAGCATGAAGAAGCTCATAACAGCTTGGGTGATTGCTTTGCAACGCTTTTTGTGTATCATAAAATACTTAGCGGAGAATAAAAGATAATTGACACTAATAATGAATAATATGGTAGAAAGGATTGATATAATGCCTAAAGAAATCAAATCGTGGTTAGTCTTATTATTTATTACAATTGTGATGTGTTTGGGAATTTCTGTCATAAACAGCGAATTAAAAAGTATTATAAATTATAGTACTGTTGGCACAATTATAGACAAGGAATACACAAAAAGCACGTTTATAACACATCAACGATACCAGTTTAAAGTTAGTTTCATCGACAACGTGGATGGAAAAGACGAAGAAAGTGTGGAATGGATAGATGTTACACCAACAGAATACGATGAGTATGAAATAGGTGACAAGTATGAGGATAGCTCAAGAGGCAAGAAGGAGTAGTTTAATAATGGAAGAAAACTATATTGTGATTGATACAGAAACAACAGGCTTGAACGCAGCAGAGGACGAGCTTCTTCAGGTGTCTATCATTGATAATGAGGGCGCAGTTCTTTTTGACAGCTACATAAGACCCACTCAGCACACGGAGTGGGCAGAGGCGGAACGTGTTAATCATATCACGCCTGAAATGGTAGCAAATTCACCGACTATAGAAGAGGTCATGCCTGAGATAAATGATATCTTAAAAAGATATGATAAAATCGTTGGGTACAATGTCAGGTTTGACGCAGATTTTCTAAAACACAACGGAGCAAAATTTTTAAACGCAGAATATGCTGACGCAATGAAAATGTTTGCACCGATTTATGGCGAGTGGAATGACCAAAGAGGAAGCTATAAATGGCAGAAACTCACTATAGCGGCAGACTACTATGGCTATGATTGGTCCGAGCATAAAGAAGCACATAACAGCTTGGGTGACTGCTATGCTACGCTATATGTGTATAAGAAGCTCACTACCGACACAATGACTATCGAGCGTGTTATTGACGGCAAGAGAGTCGGTATCGAGCTAACGCCTGCGGAGATATCTCAGGCATACTATATCAAAGAGAGTGACGATAGACGGCAGGATATACTCAACGCTTTGGACGAAATGGATAGTCTGAAAATAGGCAACATTGACCTTTCAAAAGATTTTCTGAAAAACAGTACCACTTTTATTGATGACGTTATCTATCGTTACGAGAAAATGGACGATCACCTTGAGGATTATAACTTGGCTATAGAAGATGTGTTGGATAACGCTGATAAAAACTATGCAAACAAACTTGTATCTCATTACGCTCAAAATATGAGTGCAGCCGATAAAGAGCAGTATATTGAAAGTGCTGAAATGGCTATGGATTGGAATGATACAAACGAGCCTGCAATTTCAAGGCTTGAGTATATGCTTTATACAACGTTAATAACTGGGAGAGATTACGATAAAATAAAACAAGATTGTTTAAAAGTTCCCCAAAACAATACTGGTGAGTACATTGATAAAATGATTAAAACAATGAGAACTGAAGCCAAAGCTTACTTTATTGAAGGAATAGATGAAAATAGAAAGAATGGGGTCGAAATCTCAGACCTTGATAACATTATTTATAAAAAACTTATTGATGAGCGTAGGACAGAACACACAAGAGCGGTTTTAAGTGAGAACTATAAAATATATCAGTTAAAAGATGGAGAAAAATATCATGGAATAAGATTCGAGCCTTACCATATGATAGAAGCGATTGGCATTAATCTTAATAAGACTGATTATGACCTTGTTTATGAGGGGAAGATTTCTGAGATAAAAGGTAACTCTGTCGATGAAAAGCTTGAGAATATATACTCAAAATTCAATAGGTATGAAACAATGCCAGAAGCTTTCATGGGTCATTCGTTGTCTATAAGTGATGTTGTGGAGATAGGAGATACGGCATATTATGTTGATGACATTGGATTTAAGAAGCTATCTCCTTTTTTAGATAATCATGAGCAAAATGAAGTTCTTGATATGACAGGTCAGAACAGAGGTTTAGGAAGATAAAGATAGAAAGAGGGAAATAAATATGACAGAACAGGACGTTCAGAATACATTGCATAGTCTTGACGTTATCAAGCAATTTCTGGCTTCGGGAAAATCATTTTACGAGTTCTTTGAGGAAAATAAGGACAAAGTAATGGCAACGTATACGGATAGCATAGATACGCCGTATTATAGCAGACATATTGACCGTCATTGGCTGTCTGAAAAAATCTACATAGAACGTAGACTTGGCTCTGATACTTTTGGTGATAGAACTGCCAAAACTGAAAACATCGTTTTAGTTAATGTTTACGATCCAAGCAAGGGAAGCATTTTAGATAACACGATAGACGGTATGAGTTGGGAAGAACGTCTGAATTTGCCTATTGAAACCAAAACCATTGGGAAGTATCTTCTTGAAGATTTAAAACCCTCGGAAAGTCTTTTTATACTTTCAGCATATTCAGATTTGTTTGGTGAGGAACACATAAAGAAGGCATATCTCAAAAGCTGTGTTGAAGAAGCTGAAAACGAGTTAGCTGAATTAAGATCATATGAAGATATATCCCCATACGGCGGAGAAGATGTTTCCATTAGCAATTTTGAGTCTTATTTATTGGAAAATCTTGATAATGCTCAGGAAATGGGCTTCGCTAGTGTCGGAGAGGCAGCGTTAAAGTGTGTCGAGCTAGGGTTGATAGACGAAAAACGGAGAAAAAATGTTATTAATGAGATTTATGATAGTGCAGAAAGCATTAAGCAGGACTACGAAAAAGGTTGGTTGTCAAAAGATGATGTAAAATATCTTGCAAAGCGACACGATCCTGTGGTTGATGAGCCAAAGCGAATCGCTGATAGTCTGTTTGAAATTAAAGAAATGTCAAAAAAAAGAGAGAAGTTGTCAGCGGCAGTAAAGTTGTACTCTGCCAAGAGTGAATATTACAAAAATCGCGGCAATCTAAAAGAGTTAAAAACTATTGACGATAGAATTGTGGCGTGCATAGAGGGTAATGATTGTTATTCTAAGCATATTGAAGAAACATATAACAGCGTTTTACCATATCTTTCACATACTAATGGTATTCAGTATTTGAAAACTGAAGATATACCTATTTCCATACATATGAATGGAATAAAAGCGGATTTTGATGAACCTAGAATAACTACGGATGCAAATCACAAAGTTATTTGGGATTGTGTTTTTTATAAAGTAGAGGAACCTTCTGCGGACGTTTCCTCATTATACGAGTCCCATTACTTCAAGGCGGAAGCGTGTGATGAATTGTATAGGCTTATTGGTGAAGAGCCACCAAAAAGGTATGAAGGTATTCAGGCGGTCAAGTTACCACCTGAAATAGCGAAAAAAGTTGATTTAACCTTAAAATTTATCGACACAGAAGATTACGAGTCAAGTGTTAGGGTTATAAGCAAGATTGATGAAATCAAAGGCAGAATTAGTTTTGCTGAGGCTGACATGGAAAATTTAAAAGATATAAAGCCTAATCTTTGGAATAAAATTTTTAGACATTCTGAAGTTAAGAAAAGAGAAATCTCATCAGCCAATCTGAGGAATAACAAGATTGAGTTAGACCAAGTATATGATGAATTGAACGAAATAACTCAGAAAATGATGTGTGAAAACTTTGAAGATTATTCAGAAAATCGCACTACCAAGGAAAGCATAGAAATAGATTGTCCCGAAGAAAAAAGTCTTGACGAAAACATGGACTTTAATCAATTGCCTTCTTTTTTAGATAATGAAGAGCAAGATGAAGTCCTTGACCTCACAAGTAAGTCAGGGAGGTCGCTTTAATGAAACGTGCTGTAAAGCAAATGCTTCCTGTATATGTTCTTTCATTCTTAGCTAATGTTGTATCGGCAATAGTTATATTACGCTATGGTATGTCGTATTCAGGACAGTGGGAGTTTTTTTATAAGAGAGTAATTTTTGTGATTTTTTCAGTTGTGACCTCATTATTGATCTGCGTATGGGGGACACAAAGACTAAAAAAGATAGAAAAAGGAGAGGATAGCTAATGGCAGGCTTTTTGGTTTATATGACCCCAGCTGCATTTATTGTGACTTGGGAGTTAGCTAAATATTTCTTTGGCGACAAACTTATGATTAAGGTGCTTGAAAGTATATCGATATCATTTTATGCACTAGCATTTATATTTGGAATTGTCTTAGCAGCGAATACCTTTGGTAATTTCATGAGTGGCTTTGCTGTAGATAAGCTTAATGTTTCGATAAATATAAACTATAAGCTGATGATATGCATACCTGTATATATAGCATTAGGAATCTTATTTTCAAGGATTGCAAGAAAGATTGCTATCAAGAATGATGAAAAGAATGACGAGGACGATAGAGGTGAAAAGATATGACAGAACAGGACGTTAATAATACATTACATAGTTTTGATGTTATCAAGCAATATCAGGCGTCAGGACAGTCCTTTGAAGATTTTTTTGAAGAAAACAAGGACCTTGTTAAAAATGAGTATTCTCACGAGTTTAAGTTTATCTATTACTCACATTCAACGCACAGAGTATGGCTATACGGAAGAAAGTGATGAAGTATATATCAAAAGGCTTGGCGTTGATGATAGATATGAGTGTTGTACTATTAAGGACGATGACGAGTATATCGCAGGACGTTTGACGCAAAGCGTTTCAAGTGATGATATCATCGACTATCTTAAGCATTATGGTGTAAAAGCCGCAGAATTTCCATTTGTTTATTCTTCTTTTTCAGATAATATCGGTAAGGAGAATTTGAAAAATGCCTACCTTGATACCTGTTCTTGGGAAGTAAAAGAAAGATACAGTGAACAGCAGGATATTCTTGATTTTACACCAATCGATATCGAGCGTAAGACTCGATTTACAATGCTCAAAGAAGAACTTGCCTGCTGTGAACAGGTCGGTTTTGACAGTATTAATCAGGCTCTTTTGGAATGTGCAAAGAAAGATATCTTTAAGGACGAGATTTTAAAATACGCTGTATTTACTGAAAATGAAATTGAGTCCGTAAAAAATGATTTATCACAAGCCGAGATCGAAACAATTAAAAGAAGGGCGGATATGGTCAGCATTGCCAAAGAACTTATCAATGAATTTACAGTAATCGAATTTGAAAATGACGCAGATTTTTCTGACCTTTCTCATATACCGATTGCCTATACTACTGATGAGATACTTGAATTTCCAATCAATGTTTTTGTTGATCTCGAAAAAATGAGTTTGGTGAAGCGGTATGATAATAACAGAGAATTTGACAACGAAAAATATTTTGGAGAAAGTGAAGACAAAATGTATATGATTTTGGGTAATCTTGAATTTGATGAATTAGTGAGCGTTCCTGATTATGTTAGGGAAGAAATTGAAAAAGATAATGCACTTGACATGACAAATAATAGGTCGTTGTCATTGTAATTTTTTTCTCGAGAGTTTTCCCTGAAAACAAGCCTATAAATGTTTTAATCAATTCAAAAATGCACAATATTTGGTGCGAAAGTTTGGCTATTCTGCCGTTGACGTGTTTTCTTGCTGTATGGTATAATATAGGTGTAGAAAACATATGGGAGGTATAACAATGGTAAAAGATTATAAGTATTATAAAAACTTGCCCGAACTTGATGAAGCGAAGATAGAGAGCCTTATCAGACCGAGCAATGAAGTTGATGATTTTATCAAAAAAGGGGAAGAAAAGCTCAATGACCCTGAGTTTGATAAAAAAACAATGCTTCTTTACACCATTGACGAAATAAAAGATTTTGTCGGTGAGGAGTTTTGGTCGGCTACGGAACAGCCACAGCACTTAGCAATGACCGAAGAAGAACGTTGTCTTGAACGAATGAAAGCATACTATGATAAGATTTTCAAAGCATACTATAATCAGCTTGACGGCATGGGTGAGAACCATGATTTCAGTGGCTCAAGAAAAGCTTTTTTACGCACATCGAAAAAATTCCAGATACAATTCAAGAATATGCTTTTTGAGATGAAAGTCAGCGAAGAAGATTTTTGGAAAAGGTTTGACCGCAACTCTGAAAGATACTGGCTGTCACTTTACTATCCACTTCTCCATACGCAGAGAGAACTGCCCTCAGAAGAACCGATAGAAATGCTCAGAACACACTATATGTTCTGGATAAACCATATGATAAAGGAATTTATGGACGATATGTACATCTATTCGCTTAATCTTCAAGCAGGATATTTCAGCTAAATTTGTCCACGGACAAAATGAAAAATTGACACAAAGAAATGATTGTGATATAATCTAGTTTGGAAAAGGTAAACTTAAACGGTAGGCGGTGTCCTCCCACACGGAATGGTCTGAATATTGTCAGCCGAAAGGCTCAGGCAAAATAGGATATTCGGGAGGTGATAGAATGGACTTAGCTTTCTTTGTCTTGACTATCGTGCTGATTATCGCTCTCAACGAGCTGATAAAAAGCATAAAAAAATAACCGCCCCTCTACCAAAGCTGCGGTTATTTTACATAATTTAAGCTGAGGACAACCGTCTATACGGTTTACCTTTTCTATATATAAGTATACATCACTTTAAGATATATGTCAAGTCTAAAAAAGGAGGAAAACCATATGAAGAACACAATGAAAGCCATAGCCGCCTTGATAATCAGTGCGACAATGATAAGCATAACCGCCTGTGGCAACACAGACAACACATCATCAGCCCCTCCAAAGGCAACCACAACGGCTTCAAGCGCAGAAGCTTCGGCAACTACCACAACAGAAGCCACACTGACCTCTCAGAGTGAGGAAACAACTTCCCTTTCGGCTACCACAACGGGAACGTCTGCAAGCACAAGAAGCACAAGCAGCTCTAAATCATCGACTGATCCAAAGAACACCGCAAAGACGAACAGCTCTAAGGCTAGTAATGGCGGCACAGTGAATAATAATCAGAGCTACAGCCACAGCACTTCAAACAACGGCTCAGGCAACAACAGCTACAGCAATGACAATAACAATAACAACAGCTATCAGCCACAGCAGACGGAACGTCAGACAGAAAGACAGACAGAACGTCAGACAACGACTACAAGACAGACAACAACGGCAAAGAAAACGCAAGCTCCGAAGCCAAAGCCGACTACAACTACAACTGCTAAACCAAAGTTTAAGCTTACACAGAATGATATAGACAGAGCAAAAAGAGAACTTCAGGCGTATTCAAGAACGTTGTCACATGATTATGTGTATTCATTATATGAGGAATGTGGGTATTCATCACCCGATGACTTCTATGAGCTTGACGAAAGTACATCTAACCTTGATAATTCTTCATGGGGTACGCCCGATACAGTTTCACCTGATACATACTCATCATATGATGAATTGTACCAAAAGGTACGAGGACACATTGACGTTTTATATAAGCGTATAAAATATGACTCACACGTTGTAGTATACGTTGAATGGCATGGTGACGGATCAGCTATCAATAGTGACGGCAAGCCTGCATGGGAAATATACCTCCTTTACTGATATAAATAAAACTGAATAGAGTTTAAAAGCAATTCGATTTTCTTTCGGATTGCTTTTTTTATTGCGGAAATTCAAGTCCTATGGGCTTTTTAGATAGATAAAAAATTTTTAGGAGGAAAACAAATGAAAAAGAAAAGTCTTTTCAAACGTCTGAGCAGTGTTGCACTTGCATTTCTGCTCAGCTTGTCGGCTCTTACACAAGGCATAACAGCCAGTGCGTTCTCCGACAAAAACCAAGCCACTCAGCAGTGGCTGTCAACATGGAGCTATGATTTCCGTGGCTCAGGTCTGCCAAATGGCTATGATATTGAAACAGGGAAATACAATGACACTCACTTCACTGGATACTTTGCATCAGAAGTGCCGTATTTCACAACATCTGATAACAACTACGCTTACTGCATTAACTTTGATAAGCTGCATAATAGCGGAACAGTTTCAAAGCAGCAGACACTTAATGATTACATGAAAAAAGGTCATATTCCTGATGATATGCAGTATCAGATAAAAGAATTCTGTATTTACAGTTACAAGGGAAAAACTCAGTACGGCTATTCCAAGGACATCGAACTGTGTGCGTCAAGTGTTATGTCACAGGCGGTTTCTGCACGTTTTTTTGATGAAAGCACAACAGGGCTTTCAAGCAATGAAACAAAGCTTCTCAACAGTTATTACTACAATGGCAATAATGCTTCTGCTCATCATCAAGAGTTGGTCGAGTGCTACAAGAAAATGAAATCCGAAATGCTTTCACACTATGATATTCCTAAGGGTACTTCGAAGAAGCATGATATGATTGGAAAGAACGCAACATATCCTGCAAAATATGATGTCAAGACAGGCAAGTGGACAGCCACAGTTAAGCTTGACAGCTCTCTATCACAGTTCAGCGTTTCAAAGCCGAACGCAGTTACTTCTCAGAAGTCAGGCTCACAGATAATTCTCACAGCCGATAATGAGAAAGACTTGAAAAACACTGTCATAACGATAACAAAGACAAAGGGCAAGTATGTTGACCACATTGACGAGTGTTCACCTCTTATCCTTTCGGGCGGCTCAGACGTTCAGGAAATGGTGGTTTCTTGCTACGAGGATAAAGACCCAGTAAAGGCTTATCTGAAAATAACAACACCTATAGGATCAGCTCACATCAACAAAACATTCACAGATTACTTCGGCAACGCTCAGACAGCCACAGCTGATATGTACAAAGCCGTCAAGTTTCAGCTTGCTTGCAAGGTCGGTGACAGCTACAAGTTTGTAAAGGCAACTGGAAAGGACGGAAGCTACAGCTTCACTGACCTCGCTTCACAGGCTACAGACCTTACGCCAAACAATAAGGGTGATATTGATGTAACAGGTCTGCCAGAGGGCGATTATGAGTGGAGAGAAATATCCACGGCAGACGGATATATGATTTCATCAAAGAAAGCTATCACTGTTACCGCTGACAAGACGGCTAAAACGGAGTTCATCAACAAGGCTTCTGCTCCTGACAAGGGCAAGATAACAATTCACAAGCGTGACGCTGAAACAAGAGCTGACCTTGCAGGCGCAAAGTTTGAAGTGGCAGCAGCCGAGGATATCTACGTTGGCAATGGCTATTGTATCTATCCGAAAGGAACAGTTATCGACACCATTACCACAGGCGCAGACGGCATAGCTGAAACAACAAAGGCTATCTACAAGGGCTACAGCTACACTGTGACAGAAATTGAAGCACCAAAGGGCTATTCGATTTCTGATGAGCCAACACAGACTATCAAGCTTGTTGAACAGCAGGCGGAGTTCGTTGTGGATTTTGACAACGAGCAAAACACTATTCCTTTTGAGATAACAAAGACTGACATATCAACAGGTGAGCTTATCCCTGATTGTTCTTTTGAAATTCTTAATGAAAATAAAGAACAGGTCATCACAGGAACTACAGACGAGAACGGCATTGCAAAGTTTCAGCTTGCTATAGGCAAATATTTCTATCGTGAGATTTCAGCACCTGATATTTACGAGATAGACGATACTCCTTATCCGTTTGAAATAACTGAAAACGATGATATCGTCAAGGCTGAAATGACAAACAAGAAGAAAAGTGGCTCTATAAAGGTCACAAAGACAACAACAGGTAATCTCAATATCGAGGGCATTAAGTTCTTTGCAACAGGAATTTCTGATACAAACAAGGACTTGAAGTTTGAAGCGACAACGAATGAAAATGGCGTAGCAATGTTCGATAAGCTTGTTATCGGCAAGTATGTCATCACAGAGGACGGATCAACAGTTCCTGCGGCTTACCTCACTGCTGATGAGCAGGAAGTAACAGTTGAATACAACGAAACAGCAGAGGTTGCGTTCGAGAATATCGAGAAAACAGGCGAGATAAAGGTCACAAAAACCACTGTTGGCAACATCAATGTCAGCGGTATCACATTCAACCTGAGAGGTACATCAGACAGCGGCAGAGATATCGACATTCCTGCGGTAACTGATGAGAACGGCGTTGCGATTTTCAGTGAGATACCAATTGGAACTTATACTATCTATGAAGATGAGAAAACAGTACCAACTGCATATCTTGTCGCTGACCCACAGAACGTGACAGTAACCTATGCTGAAACAAAAGAAGTTCCTATTGAGAACAAGGAAAAGACAGGCTCTATCACAGTTCACAAGACAACTGAGGGTCAGAAGAACATCGAGGGAATAAAATTCTATCTCAGAGGTACATCTGATAGCGGCAGAGCTATTGATATCCCTGCGACAACTGATAAGGACGGCATAGCAAAGTTTGATGGAGTTCCAATCGGAACTTACATGGTTATCGAGGACGAGGAAACAGTACCATACGGCTATCTCGTAGCTGACGAAAAAGAGGTCAAGGTCGAGTATGCTCAGACTATTGATGAAACTATTCTTAATAACGAGCAGACAGGAACAGTTAAGGTACACAAGAAAACTGCTGATATGACTAACGTTGAGGGCATCAGATTTATCCTTTCAGGCATTTCCGATACTGGCAGAGAGATACGCATTGAGGCAACCACTGACAAGGACGGACTTGCGAAGTTTGAGGGCGTTCCAGTTGGTACATACACTATCACCGAGGACGGCAGCACAGTTCCATACGGTTATCTTGTGGCTGACTCCAAACAGGTGACAGTGGCATATGCACAGACTGTTGACACAGATATGGTAAATGAGAAAGCTCCTGATACGCCGAACACAGGCGTAACGGACAATGACTCAGACGGCAGCAAAGCACTGTGCAGCGTGGCTATCATTCTCGCAGGAGCTGCTATCGTGATGTTCAGCCGAAAGCGAAAAGAAAGATAATTGATGCTGTCTGAAAAAAGACAGTAAAAAGGGGATCAATTTATCATACATGAAGAAAGCCCCTGCAACTGGGCAGGGGCTTGGGAGGACGGGAATGAATAATGTGAATATCGATTTTAATTTCAAGTATCCAGGCAAAAAAGAAAGAGTAATCTATACAGTAACATCTATTTTAAAAGATGAAATTCGATTGTTTGGCAAAAGTATCATTTCAGCTATTCTAGTATGTGTTTGTTTTGAGAACGGATGGATCTTACCGCAAGAACACTGTGGTAACGATGATTTTATGATAGTTATGTTTTCAATTTTCTACTTTATGCAGTGTGCTATATTGATAAATATATTCTCGAAAAAATACACATATGAGGGAAACATTATAGCCAAGTTTCATAATGGGGAAATCACTTATAGCGGAAAAACTAAGATAGGCGGAAATGAAGATGAATAACGAAAATGAACTCCATGATGTAACTTTTAAAATCAGGTATCCTAGTAAAAAGGAAAAAATTATATATGCGGTAAAGTCCATTTTAATAGATGAGTTGACTATTCTTGCTGAAAGTATTGCTATAGCTGCAATACTTTGCTCTTTCTTTTCAAACGAATGGTCTATACCTCAAAAATACAATGTATTTATAGTACTATTGTACGTTGTATTTTTTGTTTCACAAATATTGATACTTTTAAGGGCTGCATTAACAGGGAGATACACCTTAAAAGAAATAATCATTCGGAGAGTTGAGAAATGAGCATATTTAAAAGATTGGAAAATCACTATAAAAGTAAGAGCTACTTGACATATCATGCGGCTAATGAGCATGAACAACTGCTGTTATTTTATCCAAATTATAAAAGCACAAAGATATACGTCATACATAAAAGTGATGACTCTAAGTGGTTTGACCTTGGTTGCCTTGAAAGAGGCGATGATGAAAAGCTCGGTGTTTCATTTTATGACGGCTGCGATAACAATTTTAATAAAATGATAGCGAAAATGAAAGGCGTAGATAAGGCAGCTGAGGACTATAGGTTTACAATCTTTTATGACCCCGACACGGATACTTATTGGGTAGACAATTCATTAGAGCTGTTTTTTGAAAATCAAGAAGATGTTATCGCCAGATATTTAAAAGAAAATGGATATCAGTTAATAAGCATGACAGGAGAAAAATAATACATGGAACTTGGGCAAAAAGGAAAAGGACTGACATTTAAACTATATCATGATGTTCCTGAACGCTACAAAGCCACAGCCGCAGATACGGCACGTTTTGAGAAATTTTTAAAAATCATGATAAAAAAAACTACAAAGGCTATTGGCAAAAATTTAACTCGCTAAAAATTCAGACTTTTAAATAGTATAGCATATTTATTTTCAAAGCACAAGCAGTTTAAATAGAAGAAAACGCCTGCAACGGGGCAGGGGAGGTAGAGTAATGTGAACACTCTTTTTTTGATTATATGCTATGTACTTGTAATAGGATCTTGGTCTTTGTTGTGGTCAATATACACTGGTGATCCTTTATATGCTTGGCGAAAACCAATTGAACTTACGAAGAAAATAGCAAAGCGTTTCAAGGTGAAATCATGAATATACTGTATATCTTATTCGTTGTATTTTATTTGTACAATTTTGTCTCCCTATTTAAACTAAGAAAACGTGATAAAAAGGAAATAAAAATGATAAAAGAACAAAAAGTCATAGAATGCATAGCTGACGAGCTGAAAGAAAAAGGGTATAATGTAAGACTATTAAGACGTATTGATGATTGTGCCGCAAGGTACATAATGTTTTACACTGATAAAAGATATTTTGTGACAGAGATATCAGAAACAATTGATTTGAGAGATATGGTACGTGATATACCTGAACTAATGCTAAATGTTGGCGGTCTTGTGTACTGCGGTGGAGTAGTTTCACTTATGTTTCATATCTTTTTAGAATGGACCAAGGATATCACAAACAACATCTGCTCAGAGATTGATGAGAAAAAAGAGCATTATCCACAACTGACAGAGCAAGAGGTCATGACATGGATAAATAATAACAAAATTATAATAATAGGAGCTGATAAGAATGGTAAAAGTACGCATAGAGGGTTTGCCAGAAGAAGTTGAAAAGTTCACAGAACAGCTTGAAAAAGACGGATATGAGTTCTTACAGAAAAGCGAAAACTATCCGAACAGAAATTCAGTTTATATCAGAAAATATGTGGAGATAATGGTTGATGATGAATAATATCATAAAGATTTTCAAAAAGCACCGCAGAAATCACTATAGTGGCATGGGACAGTGTTTTTCATTGATAGAGCAACAGCTCTGTACAGAGAACTTGATAATTCATGACCCTAAGTCTAATGTCATAGCTGTGACAAAGCGAGAAGATTTTGGAGGTAAAAATGAATGAGTATAGATACTTTATAGCAGACGATAACAAAACAGGAACTCTGATTTGCAGTAATGAAATAAAGGGCAAAGATATGCTGCTCCTTGTCGGACACATTATCTATTTGTATAATGCAGCATCTGTTGATGATATCGTAGACAAGCTTGTAACCATGTATGGCTTTAGTGTTATGAAGGAACATATTACAGCTCTTGACCTCAACACTAATCCTGATACGCCTTATACATACTATGACCTTATCGATGAGGGTGGCTATTGTGAAAGTGATGGATATATGTACACCGATATTAACAGAATAAAAAAACTCTTTTCAGGAGAAAAATCCCAGAAGATGTGGTTCCGAAAAATAAACCGTGTAAACGCAATAATCGCCAAATTTCTGACAATAC
>OICT01000819.1_pt1 | contig 13929 bp, 9 predicted proteins | sample 1581331 | NCBI WGS metagenome assembly OICT01 (sample SAMEA3882544, study PRJEB24775) | human gut metagenome | biome: human-associated habitat; feature: intestine environment; material: feces | place: Netherlands | collected 2009/2010 | reverse complement strand
TACCCACCTCGGAGCACTCGCCCTCGAAGTTGGCGCGCAGACCGTCGATGATCTCCTTGCGGACATCCTCGGGGACATCGTCGCCAAAGACCTTGCCTACGCCCACAACGTGCTCGGCGGCCCAGGACTTCTCCTCAGACTGCAGCAGGAACTTGTCGCCGCTGACGTGGCAGACCGGGCACTCGGCGGGGGGAACATCACCCTCGTGAACATAACCGCAAACAGGACAGACCCACTTCTTCATAATCGTTACCTCCATAAATGTATTCATGTCGTTGTGTTTGTTATTTTGACGCCGCCGCAGCGGCATTTGTCAACTGGTTTTCTTCTCGGCCAGGCAGCCGTTGCAGCGGCCGTAGAACACGACGCCGCAGCTGTCCGCCTCGCCCACAGCTGTCATATCCGGCAGCTCCACCGGGATCGGCGGCAGGTCGATGACCGAGCCGCAGGTGCGGCAGACGAAGTGCCCGTGGGGGGCGGTGTCACCGTCGTAGCGGTCTTCACCGTCCACACAGCCGATGACCTGCACCGCGCCCTCCGCCCGGAACCGCGCCAGATTGCGGTAGACGGTGGCCAGAGAGAGGTCGGGTATGCGGGGCTTCAGCTGGCTGTACACCCACTCCGCCGATGGGTGGCAGGTGGTGGAACGCAGGCACTCCAATATGGCTTCCCGCTTGGGGCTGTGCCGTGTGGTGTTCATGGGCTGCGCTCCTTTCTTGTTGCTAACAATTATCGTTTGCATTAGTATAGTAGCACACCCGTTTGGATTTGTAAAGAGGTTTTTTGCATTTTTCCAAAAAAATTTTCCAGTGCCTGTTAGCCTCCCCTATCGGTGCGGAAAATATGCAAAGGAGCCCGGTACGCACAGCGTACCGGGCTCCTCATTTCAATTTACTCGGCCTCGGCCAGCGCCTTAGCCTCGGCAATAGCCTTCTCCTGCGCCGCGGCGGGGCAATCCTCGTAGCGGACGAAGTTGAAGGTGAACGTACCACGGGACTGGGTCATGGATCGCAGATCGATGGCGTAGCTCATCATCTCGGCCATGGGGACCTCAGCCTCCAGCACCTGCTCGCCGTCACCGGTGGGGTTCATGCCCATCACGCGGCCGCGGCGCTTATTCAGATCGCCCATCACATCGCCCAGATAGCTGTCGGGGATGGTGACCTTCAGCTCACCAATGGGCTCCATCAGCACGGGCTTGGCCTCGGGCAGCGCGGCCTTGAAGGCCAGGTTGGCAGCCAGCTTGAACGCGATTTCGGAGGAGTCAACGGGGTGGTAGGAACCATCCACCAGGGTGGCCTTCAGGAACACCACGGGATAGCCGGCCAGCACGCCGTGCAGGCAGCTCTCGCGCAGGCCCTTTTCCACGGCGGGGAAGTAGTTCTTGGGCACGGAGCCGCCGAACACGTTCTCCTCGAAGATCATATCCTCCTGCTCAGTCTGGGGCTCGAAAATGATATGGACATCGCCGAACTGACCACTGCCGCCGGTCTGCTTCTTATAGCGGCCCTGCTTGCGGACGGTGCTGCGGATCTTCTCACGATAGGCAACGCGGGGGGTATCCAGCTCCGCGTCCACGCCGAAGCGGCTCTTCAGCTTGCTGCACAGCACGTCGATCTGGATGTCGCCGGCGCCGGAGATCACGGTCTGGTGGGTCTCGGCGTTATTGGTGACGGAGAAGGTGGGATCCTCCTCGTTCAGCTTGTTCAGGCCGGTGCCCAGCTTCTCGATCTCCTGCTTGGTCTTGGGGGAGATGGCGCGGCTGTAGCAGGGCTGGGCATAGTCCATGCCGTGGAGGCGGACGATGTTCTTGGCGTCGCACAGGGTGTCGCCGGTCTTGACCTTGTCCATCTTGCCGATGGCGCCGATGTCGCCGCAGCAGATCTCCTTGGTCTCCTCGGCCTTCTTGCCCTTCATGGTGTACAGGCGGCCCAGCTTCTCGGTATTGCCGGTGGTCATGTTATACAGGGACATATCGCCGGTGACCTTGCCGCGGATGACCTTGATCATGGAGAACTTGCCGTACTGGTCGGAGATGGTCTTGAACACGAAGGCAGCGGTGGGGCCGTTGGGGTCATAGGCGACCTCGATGGCGTTGCCGTCATCGTCCTCGGCGGCCTCGGCGGGCATATCGGTGGCCACGGGCACCAGATCCACGATGGTCTGCATCAGCATATCCACGCCCATACCGGTGACGGCGGAGCCGCACAGCACAGGGCACACGCTGCCGTCGCGCACACCGATCTTCAGGCCCTTGGCCATATCCTCGGCGGACAGCTCCATGGTCTCGAAGAACTTCTCCATCAGCTCCTCGTCGGCGCCGGCGGCAGCCTCCATCAGCTCAGCGCGCAGGGCCTCCACCTCGTCGGCCATGTCGCCGGGGATGGCGCACTCGCCCTTGGCATCGTAAGCCTTGTTGTGCAGCAGGTCCACAATGACGGTGACGGCCTTATTGGCGTCGGCCTTGGTGGCCACGATGGGGGCGATGGCGGTGCCGTACTTGGCCTTGATGGCCTCAATGCAGGACGCGTAGTCGGAGTTGGCCTCCTCCACGCGGTTGATGAACATCATCCGGGGCTTCTTGCCCAGCATCTTCCAGGTACGCTCCATACCCACGGACAGGCCGTCCTTGGCGTTGCCCACGATAACGGCGCACTCGGCGGCGCGGATGGCGCACACGGCCTCGCCGGAGAAATCGAAGTTGCCGGGGGCGTCCATGACGTTGATCTTCTTGCCCTTATACTGCACGGGGGCAAAGGCCAGGGAGATGGATATCTGGCGCTTGATCTCCTCGGCATCATAGTCGCAGGTGGTGTTGCCGTCGGCGGTCTTGCCCAGACGGTCAGTACCCTTGGTCATAAAGAGCATCTGCTCAGCCAGAGAGGTCTTGCCGGAGCCTCCGTGACCCAGCAGGGCGATATTGCGAATGTCGTTAGCAGTCATAGTGATGATGTTCTCCCTTCATTTTCTTGAAGTCCGCCGCCCACAGCCGCGGACAGTAGCTCAACGTACCGATTATATAGTATTTCTTCAAGCCTGACAACCTCTAATTTAGATATTTGTGGGAAAAGTGCGGGAGTATCCCGCACTTTTCGTCACTTTGTACAACCAGCAGTGTCATTCTCTGTTCATCTCGCCGATGTCCTGCGGCGCATATACCGTTATGCCCGTCCCGCCGTCCTGTATCCATATATCCTCCGGCAGGCGGCGCAGCCTTCGGTGCATATACAGGGTCATTCCCATCAGGCTTATATTGTTCATCTGCCAGAACCACGCCACCCAGAACCAGCTTCGCGGCAGCACCAGCGCCGCCAGCAGGATCACCGCAAAAAGTATCGCCGGCGCGGTCAGGGTGTACCGCGCATATGCCCCACGGCTGAAGTATCCGTCACAGCCAACCGTACAGGCCAACCCTTTGGTAATGCCGAAATTCGTCTTTTCCGCCCCGCACCAACGCATGGCGGCCGCGGCCAGCAGACAGGTCATCACGATCACAGCGACCCCGCCCAGACCCGCGGCAATCAGCCGCAGGAGCACAGACAGCAGTGCTGCCAAATCCGTATAGTCAAAGTGTATCAGTTCCGACAACGGCACGACAAGACAGCCGACCCCTGCCGTGGCCGCCATCAGCAGTACGGAGAGAATATCTCCCCACACCCTCACTCTTTTGCCGTTCTTTATATCGATGACATCGACTTCCCGATACCCCGCCGGCAGTGTTGTCCTGTACTTTTCCATATGTGCGCTTCCCTTTCTGCCATTAGCGAACTATCTTCCCACATCGGAGAGGTCTTCCGTCCTGCCGATGGCAGACCGGCGACGGCGTATCGGGTATACGTCGAGAAGGTCTGACGCAGGCGGGGCGGAAAAGGCCCCGCCGTCAGTAATGTTTGACTAAGCCGGCCAGCAATAGCGTCGGCAGCAGCCACAGCACCTGATACAGCACCATGGCAATGGGCGTCAGCAGGGCAAAATTGCCCACAGAGGTGAGATAGTAGGCCAGCGCCACGCCTGCCGCCGCGCCGATGTAGCTAAGGATGGTGGCGGTCCGTACAGCCTTCACCGCCCGGCGGCTCCCGGCCACAGACTCCACCAGCGGCATGAGTCCCTCCCGGCAGATGGCCACGCAGGGCTGCTCGCCCTGCTGCTCCGCCAGCTGGGCCAGCGCCAGCCGCGTGGACACATCCGGATACACCGGCTTGGCGTCCACGCCGAATTTCCGCTTGATCAGCCCCGGTGTCACGTTGCCGCTTCGCACGGCCAGCACCGGCACGATGTGAAACCGCTTCAGCGTCCGCAGGGCCCATTCCGCGTTGCGGGAGGGCTGATATTTCACGGCAAACACCGCTGTCAGCGCCCCGTCTACCGCCAGAAACACACCGGTAGACAGCTTCATATCCCGGGGCAGGGCCACCTTGCGCTTTTTCATAAAGTACGCGCTGCCCATGAGCACCGTTTCGCCCCGGATATTGGCCTCCACGCCGCCCTCCTCGCAGTAGTTCACCCACTCCACCGGCAGGCGGAAGCCGCCCTCGGCGGTGAGCTGGCGCTCCAGCAGCGGCGTCAGGCTGCTGCCAGCCGCCCTGGCTACCGACGCGGCGTAGGACACCGCGCGGCTGCGCTCCTCGCCGAAGACCTTATAGCCGTTCAGTGTCACCGTTCCCGCCGGGAACAGATCGTCGTCCGTCAGCACCAGCCGCCGCGGCCGGCTGACCGCCTTCGCCCCGGCATAGCCTGCGGCTGCACAGCCGCTGCGGCTCAGCCGCCGGGACAGATAGTACATGGGCAGGGCCCCGCTGAGGGGAATCCCCAGCCCCGCGCCGGCGGTGGTCAGCGCCGTCAGCACCCAGGGGAAATCGCTCATATTCCCGCCGGAAAAGCACACCACGCCGGACAGCACCGCCGCCGTGGCCAGCACCAGCGGCAGGGCGTAATTCTGCCATCTCCGCGCCGGATCGGGCTTGCTGCACAGACGGTAAAAGCCCTCTGCCGTCCCCTGCTGCCTGCATACGCCCGCCGCCGTCACCGACGCCACATAGGGCACGGTGCCGTTGAGCACCAGCAGATGGTAGGCGTTCCGCAGCGCCGACGCCTCCAGGTACAAACCCCACTGGCAGGCCAGGATCAGCAGCGCGCCGGCGGCGGCATAGGGTGTGGCCCGGGTACTGCCCGTGACCATGCCGCACACACAGCAGATCAGCTGCGTCAGCACGGCGACAGCGGCGCACAGCTCACAGCCCGCCTTTCCCTCACGCAGCAGCGACGCAGCCTGCTTCCACACCGGCATACAGGCCAGCGCTGTCAGCAGCAGCCCCGCCCCCAGGGCGGCGCACCGCAGCAGCGACTCGTCCAGCCATGCGGAGGGCAGCTTTTCCAGCTCCTGCAGCACCGCCGCGACCACCAGTGCCAGCGCCGGGAGCATCCCCCCTATCAGTCCGCCGCGCAGCCGGCTGCAGCGGCGCTTGGCATCCCGCAGCACATCCTCCGGCAGGGGCTCCGGCTCCGGCGGTTCCTCCGGCTCCGGTTCCTCCTCCGGCTCGTCGAACAGCTGCTCGGTGTCCTGAAAAGCCGGACGGCGCCTCTGCTCCGCCGCCGGACGGTGGAACCTCTCCAGCACCGCCGCAAGACGCTCCCGCAGGGGCACCGGCTGGGCGATGACGCCATCGTCCTCGTCCTCCAGCACCGCGTCCACCGTCTGGGACATGATATCCTTCAACGCCACCCGATCCGGCGCGGGGGATTCGTATTCCGGCTCGTTTTTCTCCGGGGCAGCGGGCTCCGATGGGGCCTCCGTCTCAGATGGCGGTACTGCCTCCGATGCCGGCACGGGAGCCCTTTCCTCTGCCGGTGTCTCCGGTATCGCCGCTTCCTCTGTCGGGACAGGCTGACGCCCACCCTTGCCGTACTCGGCAAGGATGGCCTCCAGTGAAAGCTCGTCCTCCTGCTCGTCGAACGCGCCGTATAGTTCCTCGTCCCGTCGCCTTCTCATGCTGTTCTTTCCTGTTTTCGTCCTGTTCCGCGGCGCTTTCCGTTATCCGCGCTGCCGCACAGCCTCGTACATCAGTATGGCCGCCGCCGCGCTGGCATTCAGCGAGGATATCTTTCCTTTCATGGGGATGCTCACCAGAAAATCGCAATTCTCCGCCGCCAGGCGGGTCATGCCCGTCCCCTCGGAGCCGATGACAATGGCCGCCGGCCCCTTCAGATCGGCATTGTACAGCGTGGTATTCCCGTCCGCCGCCGTACCGAACACCCACACGCCCTGCTTTTTCAGGTCCTTCAGCAGCGCCGGAATGTTGGGCACCCGCGCCACCGGGATATAACTCACCGCGCCGGCGGAGGTCTTTGCCACGATGGCCGTCAGCCCGGCGCTGCGCCGCTTGGGGATGATGACCCCATGGGCGCCGGCGCACTCGGCGGTACGCAGGATCGCGCCCAGGTTGTGGGGATCGGATATCTCGTCGCACACCACCAGCAGCGGTGCCTCGCTCCTGTCGGCGGCGGACTGTAGGATCTGCTCCACCGTGGCGTATTCCCGCACGGCCGCCAGGGCGATGACCCCCTGGTGGGCATGGGTGCGGCTCATGGCGTCCAGCTTCCGCCGGTCGGCATCCACCACCACGATGCCCGCGGCGCGGGCCTTGGAGGCGATGTGCCCCAGCGTCTTGTCCGTCTCGCCCTTGGCGATGTAAATTTTATCGATAGCCGTCTCCGTCCGCAGGGCCTCGATGACCGCGTTGCGGCCCTCGATGATGCCGTCCGCCTCGGCGTCGGGCAGCGGCCGTCTGTTCTCGGTGTCCTTTATCTCTCTCATGGGGCATACCTCGCGATCCATATAATTGTCATCAGTATACCACATTCTTTCGTCAATATAAAGGCACATTCATAGAAATTTTACAGGAAAACCCTCTGCCTTTGCCTTGAGACTTTCGGGCAGGTGTGGTATACTGATTAGAAATTATATTCCCCTCACAAGTCAAACGGAGGATAAATATATGTCCAATAACAACAGCAGCAACAATAGCAACCGCGGCGGCAAGAACGGCAAAAACGGCGGTTTCCGCGGCGTTCTCACGCTGATCGCGTGGGCACTGGTGCTGACGGTGGCGTTCCAGTATTTCAACGCCTACAACAACAACGCCGCCAATAAGAGCACCAGCCACGAGATCAAATACAGCGACATGATCTCCATGATTGAAAAGGATCAGGTGAAGGAGGTCCTGTTCAAGGACAGCACCATCTATGTCACCCCTGTGGACGGCTACGTCTTCACCGAGGAGGTCACCTCCGGCAGCAAGACGGAGACAAAAACCTACACCCAGTCCAAGGACTCCGGCCTGACGCTGTACACCGTGTACCTCTCCAACGCCGACCTGCTCCCCCTGCTGGAGGAGCACAATGTGGCCTATACCGGCTTCTATAAGGCCGAGATGAGCCCCTTCCTGATGATCATGATCCAGTATATTCTGCCCACCATCTTCATCGTGGGCGCGTTCATGCTGGTCATGCGTCTGATGAGCAAATCCGGAGGCGGCGGCTTCGGCGGCATCGGCAGTGTGGGCAAGGCCAACGCCAAGGTCTACATGGAGAAGTCCACCGGCGTCACCTTCAAGGATGTGGCCGGTCAGGACGAGGCCAAGGAGTCTTTGGAGGAGATCATCGACTTCCTGCACAATCCCGGCAAATACACCGCCATCGGTGCCAAGCTGCCTAAGGGCGCGCTGCTGGTGGGCTCCCCCGGTACCGGCAAGACCCTGCTGGCCAAGGCCGTGGCCGGCGAGGCCGGCGTCCCCTTCTTCTCCATCTCCGGTTCCGACTTTGTGGAGATGTTCGTGGGCGTGGGCGCCAGCCGCGTCCGCGACCTGTTCAAGGAGGCCGCCAAGGTCGCTCCCTGCATTATCTTCATCGATGAGATCGACACCATCGGTAAATCCCGCGACGGCAACCGCTTCGGCGGCAATGACGAGCGCGAGCAGACGCTGAACCAGCTGCTGGCCGAGCTGGACGGCTTTGACCCCAGCAAGGGCGTCATCGTGCTGGGCGCCACCAACCGCCCCGAGGTGCTGGACAAGGCGCTGCTGCGCCCCGGCCGCTTCGACCGGCGCATCACCGTGGACCGGCCCAATCTGGCCGGCCGTCTGGCCACATTGCAGGTCCACACTCGCAATATCCGCCTGGCCGAGGACGTGAACCTGGAAAAGATCGCCCAGGCCACCGCCGGCTGCGTGGGCGCCGACCTGGCCAATCTGGTGAACGAGGCCGCCCTGCGTGCCGTGCGCAAGGGCCGCCGGGCCGTAAATCAGGACGATCTGCTGGTGTCCTTTGAGCTGGTCATCGCCGGCAGCGAGAAGAAGGGCACCGTCATCACCGAGGCGGAAAAGCGCATTATCGCTTACCACGAGGTGGGTCACGCGCTGGTGGCGGCCAAGCAGAAGAATGCCCAGCCCGTCAGCAAGATCACCATCGTACCCCACACCCAGGGTGCGCTGGGCTACACCCTGCACCTGCCGGAAGAGGAAAAGTTCCTCATGTCCCGCGAGGACATTCTGACCGAGATCCGTACCCTGCTGGCCGGACGCTCCAGCGAGGAGGTGGTGTGCAACACCATGACCTCCGGCGCCGCCAACGACATCGAGCGGGCCACGGAGATGGCCCGGAACCTGGTGGCCCGCTTCGGCATGTGCGATGAGTTCGACATGATGGCCCTGGGCAGCGTCCAGAGCCAGTATCTGGACGGCGGCTACTCTATGACCTGCGCCCAGGAGACCTACGCCGCAGCCGACCGCGAGACTATCAAGATCCTGCGCCAGTGCCACGAGGAGGCCAAGCAGATCCTGCGGGAGAACCGGGAACTGCTGGACAAGATCGCCGCGTACCTGCTGAAGAAGGAGACGATCACCGGCCAGGAGATGATGGCCATCATCGAGGGCCGTGACCCGGAGACCGTGGACAACTACGGCGCCAGCAAGAGCAGCCAGCCCGCCTTCCGGCCCAGCGTACCGGAGACCATCGAGGCCCCCGCCAGGCACATCAACATCGTGTCCGAGCCCATCCCCATGCCGGACTTCGACAGCCAGCCGGAGGACAAGCCGGAGGACAAACCGGAGGACAAGCCGGAAGAAAAGCCCCAGGAGGGCCCCCAGCCGGAGGACTCCCAGGACAAGGAATAATTGCCATGCAAAAGCTCCGGGATGAGAACCTCATCCCGGAGCTTTGATTTTTTTACGGCAGGTAGTTCAGCGGGTCCACCAGGGTGCCGTTGCGGGTCACGGCGAAGTGGCAGTGGGGGCCGCTGCTGATGCCGGTGGAGCCCATGCGGGCGATCTGCTGGCCCTTGTACACATGCTGGCCCACAGACACCAGCAGGGAGCTGTTGTGGCCATAGGTGGTGACGAAGCCGTTGCCGTGGTCGATCTTCACGCAGTAGCCCAGGCCGCCGTACCACCCGGCCAGGGTCACGGTGCCGCCGTCGGCGGCGTAAATGGCGGTGCCGTAGCTGTTGGCGATGTCCAGGGCCTCATGATAGGTGGAGGCGCCGGCCACGCTGGCCCGGCGGGGGCCGAAGTAGGAGGTGATAACGCCGTAGCAGGGCCAGCGGAAGCTGCCGGTGGGGAACCAGGTGGGCCGGACCTTGGTGCCCCGGGCCTGGACCTCGGCCACAGGCTGGGACAGGGTCACGGAGGCCACATATTCCCGGGCGGTCTCCTCGCCGTTGATGATGGTCACGTTGGCGGTGACGTCCGCCTTGCCGTACACGCCTTTGGACAGCACCTTGGTGTCGCCCTGGTACATGCTGGCGTCGTCCCGGTAGGTGATGGTATAGGGCAGGTCACGGATGTAGCTCTGCCGCTCCACGGCCACCACCGTCAGGTAGGGTACGGCGTTGGAGATGGTCAGCTGGTCCCCGGCGTGGAGCACGGCGATGTCATAGCCGGGGTTCAGGGTCAGAAGCTGCTGATTGGTCATGCCGTTGGCCTCGGCGATGGCGGACCACACGTCGCCGGGCTTCACGGTGTATACCACGGCCCCCTCCTTGGTGGCGTTGAGCTTCTCAGCGATATAGCCCAGGTTGGAGATCAGGGAGCTGTCCACATAGCCCTCCTTGATCTCCACGTTTTCCACAAAGCTACAATCCACGGTGTTCTCGGTGATATAGCCCGCCTTCATCTGCTCCAGCAGCTGATCGATGGCTCCGGCGTAGGTGGTGGCGGCCACGGCCTCGCCGTCTACATACAGGGTATAGCCATAGGTGACGTCGCCGATCTGGTCCGTCAGGTTCTCGGCGAACTCCTCCCGGCTCTCCAGGTCCCGGCGGGGGACCACATGGGTCTGGGTCGACAGCAGGGCGGTGTCGATGGCGTAGTCCTGGTCCTCCAAGGTCTGGCGGGTGACGGTCTCCAGCTGCTGCACCGCCTGGTCCACCGTCCGGCGGGAGCCAACGGTGCCCAGGTTGATGCCGTCATAGCGGACGGTGGTTCCGATGGTGTATACCGACAGCAGCACGATCACCGCCGCCGCCGTGACGCAGGTGCCCAGGAAGATGGCCGGGTGCAGGTGCAGCCGCTCCAGCAGGCCCCGGATGCTGCCGCTGCGGCGGATGCTGTGCCTGCGGCGCAGGGCAAACCGCTCCCGCAGGCCCGCGCCCATCCGGGGCATACTGCCCCAGGCGAACAGCAGCAGCTGGGCCAGGCGGTTTTCGGATTCCGGAAACTCCCGGCGCTTCTTTTGGTGGGCCAGGCTGCGCAGGCGATGCCAGCCCTCCCGCAGGGGGGCGATGACATGGCGCTTCACGGCGGTCTGGATGTCCAGGTCCAGCCAGTCGGGATTTTCCCGGATGTACCAGGCCCAGTCCTTCAGATTCTGCCGCCAGAGCTGCCAGATGCTGCGCCGCTCCTCCGGCGTGATATTGACGTCGTTGACGTCTTTATGCATAAGGTCTTGTTTCATAATCAGGTTGCCTCAAAAAGTTACAAATTCGTTACAAAAATGTATGATACATGGTTTTCCCCCATCCGTCAAGGGATTTCACGGGAATTAACAGCTTTTTCATATTTAATCCCCGGTAAATTCCGGAAAATCCGCCGGTATTTGCCGGGAAAAGGGGCGGGAGACCAATATGGCTCCCGCGGAAAATAGGGATTTACTTTTTGTATAAAGTGCGGTATAATCTACTTCCTGTATAAAATAGAGAGATGGGTGAGAGAGAATGGCAACTGATTTTTCCCGCACGCTGAGCCTGCTGCGGCAGGAGAAGGGCGTTTCCCAACGGAAGGCGGCGGCGGAGCTGGGCATCAGCCAGGCCCTGCTGAGCCACTATGAAAACGGCATCCGGGAGCCGGGTCTGGCTTTCGTGACCCGGGCGTGCGACTATTACCATGTGTCGGCGGACTATCTGCTGGGCCGGACCTTGAGCCGGGACGGGTCCATCATCGAGGCCGGGGACGTGTACGACTCCTCCGGCGAAAAGGGCAGCCTGCGGGGCAGCATCATGGCCACCCTGCAGAAAAAGCTGGTGGTGAACACCGCAGGGGTCCTGTTTGACCAGCTGGGCAAAACCGGCAGCCGGGAGGCTGTCACCGCCGCCGGGGACTATCTCAGCGGGGCGCTGTACGGCCTGCTGCGGCAGCTGTATCGCCGGGGCGGCGGCAACGAGGACTTCTTTGCCGTGTCTCCCGGGGACTATGACGGCGGCCTGGTGCAGGCGGACATGACCATGAGCCAGGTGCGGTACCGCCGGGCCCTGAGCCAAGCGGAGGAGGTCCAGGAGATCACCCCGGACACCCTGACCGCCGGGTATCCCGGCCTGGGTCAGAGCGTGGCCCAGGTGATCCACAACACCGACGAGCGGTGCAAGACTTTGCAATAACATTCACAATAAGGAGGTATCCCCCATGTCTGACGAGACGAAAGCCAGCGCCACCGTGTCCGACTACCTCCGGTGGCGGGGCGACCTGACCTTTGCCCAGGACGGGTTCAACGAGGTGGACAACCTGCTCCTGTGCATCATTTCCTATATCAAGCTGGAGAACATCCCCCGGCTGCGCAGCTTCGACCCCCAGGACGCCATGCCCATGGGAGACGTGTGCCGCCTGCTGACGGAGGAGGACGAGCAGCTGGGCCTGTCCACCCTGGACTACATCCCCCTGATGCGACAGGCGGCGGAAACGCCCCGGTTCCGGGAGGTGTCCCTGTTCGCCTTTGAGAGCCTCCACGACGAGGACCGGCAGATGCAGTTTGCCGCCGTGTCCTTCCTGCTGCCGGACGGCAGCGTATACGCTGCCTACCGGGGCACGGACATGACCATTGTGGGCTGGCAGGAGGACTTCAACATGAGCTTCCTTTCCGCCGTGCCCGCCCAGGTGAAGGCCGCGGAGTATGCCGGGGCCGTGGCCCGGGCCTGCCCCCGGCGTGCCCTGCGCATCGGCGGACACTCCAAGGGCGGCAATCTGGCCGCCTGGGCGGCGGTGCACCTGGACGAAAAGCTCCAGCGCAAGCGGCTCATCGCCGCCTATAACAACGACGGTCCGGGCTTCAGCCGGGACCTGGTGGACACCCCCAGCTATCAGGCGGTGGCGGATCGGCTGTTCACCTATATCCCCGCCTCGTCCATTGTGGGGGTCCTGCTGGAGCATGCCGAGGACTACGAGGTGGTGGACAGCACCGCCCGGTCCATCATGCAGCACGAGCCCCTGTCCTGGTGCGTGGAGGGGCCCCACTTTGTCCACCTGGGCCAGCGCTCCCAGCTGGGCCAGCTGTCCGACGGAGTGCTGCGGGAGTGGATCGGCTCCATGAGCCCCCAGGAGCGGGAGCAGTTCTCCCGGGCGTTTTTCGACATCCTCAGCCGGGGCGGCCGCACCAAGACCCTGGAGGACCTGCGCAGCGGCGGTCTGGCCGCCGGAGCGGCCCTGATCCGGGAGTATGCCGGGGCCGACGAGGAGAAGAAAAAGATCATCTCCGAGATCTTCCGCCGTCTGGCGGTGGACGTGAAGGACGAGCTGATGAAGGCCGCCGGAGCCGGGGTGCGCCGGGCCGGGGAGTCCATCCTGGCCACGGGCCAGGCCATCGCCGACCTGCGGAAATGAGGATTTTATCCTGAATATCGAGCTTACTGCCGTGTTATGCGTGACACGGCAGTAAATTTTTACCATTTTGAAAACTTTTGTTACCAATCTGTAATTTTTTGTAGCTTTTTTGAAACCATTGTGGTATAGTATCTCCTGTCGTTAGAAAATCCCCTTATGGAAAGGAAGTCTTACCCATGGTATCCCGACGTTTCGCCTGTCTGTTCCTGGCCGTGTCCATGACGCTGTCCAGCATCTGGATCTTTAGCGCAGATCAGAGCCATCAGATACAGGACGCGGCCGAGGCCGCCGCCAGCTACTCCGCCGCCGTGCAGGCGCTGGAGGAGGCCGGCCTGTCCCAGTCCGCCCAGGCCAATTCCAACATCGCCATCGACCTGGGGATGCTGGAGCAGGAGGAGACGGTGGACCTGTCCCAGCTGGCCGTTCAGGCAGTGCAGCTGCAGCAGGAGGAGGAAGCCCGGCAGGCGGAAGCCGCCCGCCAGGCCAACCGCGAGGCCGCCCGCCGCACCGGTCGTCAGGCCGCCCGCCAGGCCCTGCTGGACGCCTATGACGGCGCCATGGCCGCCCGTCAGATCACCGTGTACGCCGCACCCAGCGACAGCGCCGCCTCCCTGCGGACCCTGCGCCAGGGCAAGGTGGCCCGGCTCAACGACGTCACCGAGGACGGCAATTGGTATCAGATCACCTTCAGCGGCACCACCGGCTATGTCCGGGCTGACGGGTGCCAGACCGTGCAGTACAGCGACTACGCCGGGACCTCCGCCGTGAAGAGCGCCCGGGAGGATCTGGTGGACTATGCAAAGTCCTTCCTGGGCACCCGGTATGTGTGGGGCGGGGCCTCCCCCAG
>OICT01000814.1_pt1 | contig 13977 bp, 10 predicted proteins | sample 1581331 | NCBI WGS metagenome assembly OICT01 (sample SAMEA3882544, study PRJEB24775) | human gut metagenome | biome: human-associated habitat; feature: intestine environment; material: feces | place: Netherlands | collected 2009/2010 | reverse complement strand
CTGTCACGCAGGGGGTCGCGGGTTCGAGTCCCGTCCGTTCCGCCAAATTCACTCATGAAAATGAGTTCAGAGAGCCGCAAGATTTTTAATTTTGCGGTTTTTTTGTATTTGAATTCCACCATTTCTCTGTTCAATGATTTTATTCTGGCGTAAGTGCGTGATTCTCGCTTGTTGTCTCATTCATTAAAATTCAATAATGATATCGAACCATTCAGCTTAAATATATTTCCAGAGAATAAATTTATATTGATTAAATGAATGTATATTTCAAATTGATTTTGTTTGTTATTATTTAAGTGGGGTATATAATTAGAGTCCGTTATCAATGCTAAATATTCTAATCATTATGACAGGCGAGGGAGTGTCCAATTATGAATTCAAAAAAGCTTTGTTGCATATGTGTGTTATTCTCGCTGCTTGCAGGATGTGCCTCTGAATCTTCTATTGATGAAAAGAAGAAAAAAGCTCAAGTCACACAAAGTAATATTAATAAAAACACTCCCCAGCAACTGACAGACAAAGATTTATTCGGTAATGAAACCACTCTGGCCGTATCCGAAGAGGATATTCAAGCTGCGCTTGATGGAGATGAGTTCCGCGTTCCCCTTAATTCTCCTGTAATACTTGTTCAATCCGGCAACCGCGCACCGGAAACCATTATGCAGGAGGAGATGCGAAAATATTATACTGTTTCCACATTCTCTGGTATCCCGGACAGGCAAAAGCCTCTGACTTGTAACAAAAACAAAGATAAAAATGAGAACGAGGATGTTGCCAGTGCTGAGAATATGAACTGGATGCAGGCACTGCGTTTTGTGGCTGCAAAAGGACATCAGAAAGCGATTATTGTTTACCAGGATACATTGCAGACAGGAAAATATGACTCTGCGCTGAAATCAACAGTATGGTCCGACTATAAAAATGAAAAACTCACCGACGCTATCTCCCTGCGCTACCTGGTACGTTTCACGCTGGTGGATGTGGCAACAGGTGAGTGGGCTACCTGGTCGCCGGTGAATTATGAATATAAAGTGCTTCCACCATTGCCCGACAAGAATGAAGCCAGTACGACTGATATGACAGAGCAGCAAATCATGCAACTTAAGCAAAAGACCTATAAAGCGATGGTAAAAGATTTGGTTAACCGCTATCAATAATAAATTATATCTGCCGCCAGGAATTTCTGGCGGCAATAATACAAAATTCTTTGCATAAGAAATTTTTCTTGACAAAGACAGTGCAAGAAAGGACATGGAATCCGGAGTTAAAAACTGTTTGTTTTAGAATATTTAATTATTTAACTGCTGAATCTTCCTTGCGAGAAATATATTCATTATTACATTTCATGCCATTTTTAATATAGATTGCTCCTGGGAAAATCCCCGTATTATTACCGCAGGGGTGATAATTAGCATTGACATATCCTGTGACAAAAGGAGCTATTAAAGGTGCTATTACGATAGCTATTAGTAAAAATATAAGAGTTAGCTGTATTGTTATGTCTGTGGCGAAATTGACTACCTTCGTTTTTTTGATTAAGAATGATTTTATTATCGTAAGTAAAATTACATGAACATTTAAAAAGGAAAACGACATGAAACCAAAGCACAGAATCAACATTCTCCAATCATAAAATATTTCCGTGGAGCATTTTATTATTGAATATAGAGGTTTAACTCCGGTAAAAAACAAAGAAGCATTGAATGCAGGGAAAAATAATATGGCCATAAAAAACATCGAAAGAAACTCTTTTAATTTAACATGTAAACGCATGGTTAATCCTCATATCACGGGTGGAGTGTTAAGAACATACATAAATGGAGTCATGTTTTCCCTTTTCCATTTATCAAGTTCCTGTTGCCGTTTTAGTCCATCTCTAATTGCATATTTTAATTTTTCTGATAAATGGCATTGAGCATCGATTTCATTTAAAACAACTGTACACACTATCCCTGTCAGTAAAATTGCTCCTCCGACAAGAATTACTGGAAAGCCAAAGCTAACACAGGCAAAAGAAGCCAGGCTTCCAATAGCGGTTGCAACACCACCGGCTATAACTGCTTTGGCCACATCCATTGAAAAATCGCCAAGAAAATTAACCAGATCTCGCTCTGAACTCATAATAAATTCTATGGTTCTCCAGGCTACTGAAAACCAGATACAGAACTTAACTCCTTTTATTGATTCAGATAAAGCTCCTCGCCAGCCAATAGCGAGTTCCAGAACTTGAGGCGCTCGTGAAGAGAAAATATATTTACCGAGCTTTTCTAAAAGCCAGGGGCTGGATGTTGTGATTTTTATATATTTCTCTCCAAGTATTTCAAAGTAACTTGCTTTTGTATACTTTAAGGCATTAAGGTTAAATATAATTTTCCCATTGTCATCAAACTCAGTCATTAATTTACTCGCGTTAACTAACCAGGCGAGTGTATCTTTTATACCTGAAGGATGTGTAGTGATAAAATGAATGTAATCAAATGATGTTATTGGGCTGAGTATTTTTTTTGCAACATCAAGTGTCAAGAGAATAACATGATGAGTGTTCTGATGCCTTAACTCATCAATGAGTGGGACGTCGTTAAGATAAGGGTGCTGAGGTACTAGCTGGTTTATCGGCTGAGCCCCCCGAAGAATGTCACCCACATAATCAGCCCACTGTGCATTCTGTGTGTTGTTGTTATTCCTTAAACCAGCCATTTTATCTCTCCGCAATAGTAATTTATTATGTTATTACAGTAAGTTACTGTACACGATCCTGCCATTTACTCATTGCATTCGTACCGGCTAACGTATGCTCCCAGGAAATATCTTCATAAATAAAGGCAATTCTCTCCTGTGGTTCCAGTTCTTTTTCCAGGACAGCATGCGGTGTGACAAAATCAATACTTGATATTCGGGCTTTTGACAGATTTATTTTATAATAAGGCTGGTAAATACCCGCTTTACTGGTTCGGTAGAGTATAAATTCACATATTGCCATTTTTTCATTGTCACTAAGTGCTTTTGCCAGCAATGGTGAGGATTTATCAACCGGTTTGGTGATAATTAATTCATGATGATTGACATTTTGACTTCTTGAGATGGAATGCATTAACGCATAAACCATGATCTGATCTTTATGTTCTGGCTGCGCTTTGTTTCCGACAGAATCAAGCGTTGAGCAACCTGCTGAAATTAGCCCTTGTGTCTCTCCACTCAAAGATAAATAACTTATATTTGCCATGATAATCTCCTTTAATTAAATAATTATTTTTCGGCCGTGGTACCGGTTGCCGCCTCTGGCATGACGTTATTCTTCAGCAGCAGCCAGCGGCTTAACACGCCTTCGAGTCGCTCATTAATTTGTTTTTCCAGCGCATCTGTATTCTGCTTCTGCGCACGGGCATCATGGTACTGCGTCAACAGAGACTCAACGGGTGTTTCCTGCCCCAGTCCCCGCTCCGCCTGCCAGATGACATTTTTGATATAGGAAAGGGTTAGTCCCTCTTTCTCGCGCTGCATCACTAGATCTGCAAAAGCATGTAAGTCCTGGCGGGTCTGCAACCAGCCACGCAACTGCGGGCTACTCTGTGCGCGGGTTTTGAGTGCCTCATTCCATTGTGTCGAGGCCTGTTGCTGTTGCAGGCTTTCCGGCCAGCGACTGTCGGCAACACGCATCATCTGCATCCCGGTTTCCAGCGGCTGTACCGGGGAGGTATCAAGAAGTTGTTGCAGCCTGCGCTCATAGTTTTCGAGTTCAGGTGAGGCCATCCACACCGTTGCTGCGCCCTGAGCGGTGTCGTTAACCTGTAACAGTTGCTGCTGCACCGGATAGACCTGCCACCACCACAATGCTGAGGCGACAGCCACTGAACAGGCGATCCCTGCGATAAACCCTCTTACCGTACTGCCTTGCTTTATCACACTGGCCTGTGGGGGATTCTCTGTCAGACTGCGCACTTCCACTTTCATCTCAGGTAGGCCGGGCAGGGGAGGCACTACCGCTTCTGGTGTGGAAGATGCCTGTGTTTCCGGGACATAAATCAGCGTTCTGACCGTGGTCTGTGCGGCGTTCTCAGTGTTACTCTTCAGCTGGGGTTCAAGCCGTTTACGCGTGTTCTGCATAAAATAGAGCAGATTCTCCACGCGCGGAACGCGCTTCAGTTCCACCTGCTGGAGCTTATCGCAGATAAGCTGCAATGCCCGCTCTGTGCGGTAGATCAGTGGTAGGTCGGATTCCGCAAAGGAGATTTGCTGACGCAGAATATTGCCGGTTCGGGAGTTAAACCAGTCCAGCATTTCAGTACGCGCCGGGCCGCCCTGCGGCCAGAACTTATCCCAGTCGTGGCTTACCATTGCCGCCAGCAGTTCCGCACCTTCGCAGAATCCCGCCAGTCCCTGGGTCCGTGTCCGGGCAAGCGTATAGTAGGTGGCGGTGTGTAAATCCACACCGTTGGCTTTAAAAATCGCCAGCGCCAGCGACTCCACCAGTTTCCAGTTCAGCTCAGGCTGTGACGGGTGGCTGGCTTTGTTTATTTCCTCGCGGATGGCGCTGAATTCCGGCAGCCCGCGCGGGTCACTGCCGGTAACGATAGTTTGTGTCAGTCCGTTACTATCCATCCCTGCCTCCTCAGTACAGTGTGTCTGACAGACCAAACTGGCTGAATAACCCACCGCTGAATGGGTTATCCTCAGTGTCGGTATGCACACGGTAGGTCATCGCGCCAGCGTCCACGCTAAAGCGCACGGTAAAGTTGCCATCCTGAACTCCGGTCAGTTGTCCGGCCCCGAAAAGGCGGAACTGCGCCCACGGCCCGCTGAAGCTGATACTGCGCGGTGCGTTGCCGCTGGTGCCGATGAGCGTCAGTTTGCTTTCGTTGCCTTCGCGCATATTGTTAGGCCAGACCAGATGGGCGGTATAGTTGCGCCCCTGGCTGTAATCGACTAACTGGCCGTCAAGGTTCAGTACACTGCGGCGTTTGTTGCCGGAGAGCGATACCGTTTCCACGGCAAAGGATGTTCCCAGACCGTTCTGTTTACTGAAGAAGATGTCACGGATTTTCTGCGCGGTTTTCAGTTGCGCAATAATATCTTCGCGAATAATGACGCTGTTATCGCCATCCTCCAGACTCAGGTCATTGTCGATAAACAGCTTCAGGTTCTGCTGGTAGAAGGTATCCAGTATGCCATCCGGTTTAAAGAAGCGTTCGAAGGCATCCAGTGAGGCATCCTGTGCAGAACGCGGATTAAACGGATAGTTATTTGCCAGTTGCTCGTTAAACGGTTTCACCACGCTGTCGCGCCAGTCCACTTCCATATAGTGAACGGCCTCCACCATCACCACATGCCAGGCCTGGTCAGCCAGTCTGCCAACCCAGCGGTTGAGCGGAGCAGGCAGTGTCTTTGCCATCTGGCGGGTGGCGAATATCGGATCGCTGCTGTTCTGATCAAGCCGCAACTGCACGGCTTTCAGCGCCGATTTCCCTGGTACAGGCGCGTTCTGAATTGCCAGCAGATAGCGGTGCAACTCGGTGAGTTGCTGATACACGGCCTGCATCGTGCTTTCTTTGTCTTTCTGTACTGCCAGAGTACTGTTTTCCGGGGCAAATTCATGCCCGAGGCGGGTGAGCAACTGGTAGTCCGGTTCTGCCAGAGCCTCATCCCGTTCTTTGGCAGAAAGTTTTTCAGAAAAGACGCCTGGCTGTGTGTTGTCACGCAACACAGTCAGCGCCCGCTGCAAAGGCTGGTCGCCGCTGATAACCTGCTCCAGCGCCCCGGTCAGTTGTCCAATGGACTCAAAATTGCGGATATTCAGATTGTCCATCCCGGCTCGCCAGGTAGCGGTGTAGTCGCTGATATACTGCTCGGTCAACTGGCGCTGGATTTCCGCGCGGTCGGCGTCACTGTATTTCACACTGCGGGTGAGGTTGAGTACCCAGGAATCCATTGCCGTCAGTTCAACCAGTTCATCGCGCTGTTTTACAAAATAGCTTTGCAGGCCGTAACGGGTAAGAAACTGTGGAACAACCAGTTTGTTGTCATCGGCAGATGTAAACACCTGGTCAAAGGTTGGCCCTACCTGGTCACGCAGATTGAGGTCGGCAGGAAGAACGCCCAGCGCCCGCGTTTTCAGGCTCTGGTAAACCCGCTGGTAGACAGGCAGTTTGCTCAGTTCTTTCTGTGCTGATACCACGGGCTTGTCATATGGCGTCCAACGGCTGATAGCGTCACCGTCGCCCGCCTGACGCTCTGCATGCCAGTCAGTATGAGCCAGCGCGTAGTCAAGATGGGACATCAGTTGTGCCTGGATATCGCGCTGGCCGTGGAATTTTTCGCTCCAGCGTTTTGCCATATACTGCTTCACCACCTCATTGTTACGTCCGCTTTTGTCCTCAAGCATTCGCATTACGCGCAGCACCGCGAGTTTTTCTTCACTCTCCGGCGGCGCGGCGTTCATCGCTTTGACCAGCCCGTTAAACAGCGAGGGCAGGTAACGTTGCTCCAGCAGTTGCAGATAGGTCTGTTCCACATAAGGCCCGATACGTCGTCCCTGGTACAGTCCCATATCGGCCAGACGGCTGCGGTCGCCCCAGTCGCCATAGGCCAGTGTGGCATCGCGTACCGGGTTCAGGAGCGGCAGTTGCAGGTTGCCAAAGTCATCTTCCCCCTGCGGAGGCGGCACGTCCATAAAGGCTTTGGCCTGCTTAAGCACGGTGATGCCGGACTGATAGTTACCGTTGTAATAGTGATGCCAGCCGGTGATGAGCAGCAGTGCTGCCACGCCGCCTGTGGCAGAGAAAACCGTCAGGCGGCGACGGGAACGTATCAGCCAGGCGCGGCTCTCTGTTGCCAGATTAGGCTCTGCGAGTAATGCCTGCGGGAACAGGCTGCGGGTGAAATAAGGCGCGGTGTCCACCAGGGGCCAGGACGCCAGTGGGTTATTGCCCAGCCGGTACTGGCGGGCGGCAGACTGGGTGAATATATCATCCATCTGTCCACGCTGAAGCGAAGAGGTGAGATAGACACCACGCAGCATCACGTTCATATTTTCGCCATCAAGCAGACCCTCAAGCAGTGACACCAGCGGTTCACGGCTTCCCTGCATCTGGCGGGAAAAACTGAATAAAGACGCGCGGGTGTGAGTCTGAGCGACCATCAGATCCGGCAACGCCAGATTCATTCGATCCACCCATGTCTGCCAGAAAGCATTCAACTCTGTTCGCCAGTCATCATTTTCATGGGCACGGCGGGTGAACGTGACGCCCAGAATCGCATCGCGATCCTGTCTGTTGAGTGACTGGAACAGGGCGGCAAAACCCTGTAATAAATCAAGCCGGGTCAGTACCACGTAAACCGGTAACTGGCAGTGAAGATGCTGGCGTATATCCTGTAAGCGGCTGCGCAGCGTCTGTAACAGATGCTCGCGGCGGCGTTTGTCTGCGGTCAGCAGATCGGGTAAATCGAGTGTCAGAATAATCCCGTTCAGCGGCTGGCGCGCGCGCTTTTCTTTCAGCCAGCCGAGGGCATGTTCCCACAGACGGCGATGCAGGATATCCGCATCAGCGGGAGCGCAGAGTGTGCCGTCGATATCAAAGATCACCGCCTGTTTACCGACATGGGGCGTGAGGTACAGGCGTTGTTCTGCGCCGCGTGCGCCCTCCGGGGCATAAATAATGTCGGACGGAAACCCCTCGCGCAGCAGTGTCGTTTTGCCACTGCCCGCCGGGCCGATGACCATATACCACGGCAACTGCCACAGGAAACGGCGGTTGTCGAGATGGCGTTGCAGGCGCAGCAGCCAGCGGTCGAGGTAACGCTGCTGGGCGTTCAGTTCCACACTGAGCGGATCAATGGCTTCCTCGCGCTGTTGTTTTTGCTGTTTTTCAAGCTGTTGCAGGCGCTTCATTACCCGGACGGTAAGCCACACCAGGGCAATAATCCCCCACGCCGCCGTTGCCAGCCAGCGGTTCGCCAGTGGTTTGAGCCACTGCTCTTCATACAGCGTCCACGTCGGGCCTTTCCACCAGATCCAAACCAGCAGGAAAATCCACGCCAGTATCAGCAGCCAGAATGCAGAGACTTTAAATCGGGGCATCGCCGGGCGCAGGGCTGATTTGAGTCCGCTGAATAGTCGGGGTGTTGGTAATCTGAACACAAAAACTCCTGTTCTCTTTTATTGTTCTGCCGTGAATTTTTGTTCTAGCTGCTCAAGCAGGGACGGCTCCCAGTCTGCCACCATCATCTGCAATCCCATCCTGAACAACATCCGGTACTGCTGCTGCGCAAGCTGTACCAGCCCCGCCTCTTCCGTCAACTGTGCGGCAAGGTACTGGCGGTGAAACTGATCGCGGGGATCGCCTTCGGGTAGCATGTCCAGATATCGCAGCGCCGCCTCCAGACCCTGCTCAGCAAAACAGGCTCTGGCTGCCTTCGATTCCTCACCGATTTGCGCAACCGGTGCAACTTTGGCGTCGGGCGAAGCTGCCAGCCATTGTTTCGTCTGCTCACTGATAAACGGTGTGTGGTCATTAAACAGCAGCCCGGTAAGCTGGGGCAGACGCTCAAGGAAGCGGATGACCTCATCGCGGATGGCGTCTGCCACCTGTTTGTAACCCAGACGCAGCGCCGTCTGTGCAGAAAGGCAGTGACCATCCAGCCAGTAAGGAGCCAGCAGTACGCTTTTCTCCACCTGCTGCCACAGCGCCATATCGGCACTACCGAGCTGAGCATGGTAATCTGCCACCATATCGGCGGAGACCGCAGCCAGTGGAGTACGGCCATCGCTTTCCGCCTGGGGCGTACTGGTGATGTTCTGCCAAAGCGCATGGCGGCGCAGACGGTAGCCCTGCGGTGAATCCGGCTGGCGTTCACATAAAATGGCCGCCACTTTTAACAGCGTGTCGCGCCAGGCTTTGTCGTCGTGACTGTCGATGACGATTTGGGGAGCCGGAGCACTGGGTTGCGTCACGCCGCTTTCAGACGTGGCGGTGGTCTGTGGTGAACTACCGGAGGCCGCCGGAGTGGGGACAGGAGCCGGTGCCGCACGATTAAACGCACGCTGGTACAGGGCAAAAAGATCATCAGTAGCCTGTGCCAGTTCCGGGGCGTTATGTGACTGCCAGCATTGCGCCAGTTTTGCCAGTTCCCCTGACAGCGCATCGCGCTGCGCTGTGGCGGCGTTCTGTGAAAAAACTTCAATACCTGTTTCAAAGCGTTTAATGACCTGGCTGGCAAAGCGTTTTTTATGCGCCATATTCTGCGGCGCAGCCACCGCCCAGTAATGCTCCACATACAGCGCCAGCAGGCGCAATGCGAGATGAGGATCACCGGCGTGTTGCAGGGTTCTCAGCAGATGCGCCAGCAGACGAAAATCCTTACTCTCCGAAGCCAGAATGACCAGCCCCCGGCGCTGGAGTTCCGGGATATCCAGTTGACTGTGGGCCAGCGATCCCAGCTTGACGATTTCGCCGTCGATATACTCCCAGTTCGGGTTGTCATCTTTCAGCGCCGATGCCAGTTTCTCTTCCGGCAGGTTTTCCAGCAGGTGCGATATCCAGACATTCGGATCGCGTAAGTCCATTGCCATATTTTTATTCTCCCGCCCAGTGGCAGGCATCGCGCAGGGGAGCAATCGCCCTTGCCAGCCCGTCAATGTTAAAGGTCAGCTTTCCGGCGGCATTGTCTGCGCCGGTATCCACCGTCAGCGTTTTTGCGCCGAACAGTTGCTTAATTTCATCAATCCCGGATAACCCCCGGCTGGACTCCAGCAGGGTGCCGTTCTCGCGCACAAACCAGTGGCTGCGCAATGCCCGGTTGTCGGCATTCAGAGTGACGGCGATATCATGGACATCCAGAGGGTGCATCAGCGCCACCTGCATCCGGGTGATATTGTCCACGCAACTGAACATCAGCACCGGGCGTGGCGGAACATGACCGATAGCCGGGGTGGTTATCACCACCGTCGGGCGCTCCCCCGGCACCTGCGTCACCAGCAGTTCTGTGGTGTTGCCCTCGCGGCGTTTTTCCTGCTCTGTGGCGCGGGTCCAGGCCTCGCCCACAAAACCGGCTTTGACCAGCGCCCCGTCAAACCCTGACGGGGACAGCGGTGCCAGCAGGCGGTCATAGCAGTCAAGCCGCTCCAGCGCCGCGGACTCCCGCCGACAGGACTGCATGGCCTGTAACGTGGCTGTCGCATCCGGCGGGGTCGTGGCGACGGCGACCGCCACACCGGCCATTGACGATGCTTCTGCGGGCGCGGCAGTGGCGGGTAAGCCCGTCATCAGGCCCGCGATAAACCATCCTGTCTGCCGGAAAACGCGCAACCTGCTCATAAAACCGTTTCATCCTTTGTGACGGACTCGTCGTTCTGAGCATCTTCCACGTCTGCCGTAAATGCGCCGTCCACTGCCGACAACCGAATCCGGGCAATCGCCGTGTTAGCCGCCATTTTCTGCAACAGCAGCAGCGAGAGCGGCGGTAGCATGTCGCCATCGATGACCGATTCCAGCATCCTCGCGCCGTTTTCCGCGCGGGTGACGCGGCTCATGATTTCGTCCGTCACTTCCGGTTCAATGACCACTTCTGCACCAAAGCGACTGCGCAGCACGTTATCCAGACGGGCCAGTTTTCCGGCGATAATGGTGGCGAGCGTCTCTTTCGACAGCGGCAGATACGGCACCACTTCCATACGCGCCAGCAGGGCAGGTTTGAAGAAGTCGGCCAGCACCGGATACAGTACTTCCTGCATGGTTTCCGGGTCATCGGCATGCTCGACTATTACCTGGTAGCCGAGGTTGGACGTCAGGAAGAAGACGATATTTTTGCAGTCAATCAGGCGGCCTTCACCGTCTGCCATTTCGCCCTTATCGAACGCCTGGTAGAACAGGTTGAGCACATCCGGGTGCGCTTTTTCCACTTCATCGAGCAGTACTACCGAGTAGGGTTTCTGGCGAATCGCTTCGGTCAGTACGCCGCCTTCACCGTAGCCAACGTAGCCCGGAGGCGAACCAATCAGCCGCGAGACGGTGTGTTTCTCCTGGAATTCGGACATATTGATGGTGGTCAGGTACTGGCGACCGCCGTAGAGCAGCTCTGCCAGTTGCAGGACGGTTTCGGTTTTACCCACACCGCTGGGGCCAGCCAGCAGGAACGCACCGAGCGGGCGTCCCGGACGACGCAGGTCGGCGCGTGCGGTCAGTAGATGCTTATGCAGGCTGGCAATCGCCAGGTCCTGGCCTTTGATGGTGTCACCCAGCCATTTCGTCAGGTCGGTGATGACCGACATTTCATTCTGCGACAGGCGGTTAAGCGGCACGCCGGTCCATTCGGCAATCACCGCCGCAATCTGTTTTTTATCGACGTGCGGGGAAACCAGCAACCGGTCGTTATGCAGGGCGTCCAGTTCGGCAGTGAGATGTGCCAGACGTTGTACCGGGGAAACTGTTTCAGCGGTCTCTTCCGGTTGTTCTCTGTCGGCCTCATCAGCCGGTACGGCACCGGTATTATCCTGTTCTGACTCTGACTCTGGCTGCGTATCCTCCACGGTATCTGCGTCCGGCAACGGCGCCGCATCGTCCTCTGCCACGCCCAGTAACTGCTGGCGCAGCGCAATAATCTCCCGGACCAGCGTCTGCTGCTGGTGCCAGGCCGCTTCCAGTTCATCCAGCGCCGTCAGCGTTTCATCATACTGCACCAGCACCTCGGTCATCCGTGATGTGTCGGTACGCAGTCCGATGCGAAGCTCGCGCTCAAGCTGGCGAATTTCCGCCTCCTGCTGGTGGCTCAGAGTGGTCAGCGCCGAGATTTGCTTCGGCGGCGACGACAGGTTGATGGCCACACGGGCGCAGGCGGTATCCAGCACATCAATCGCTTTGTCCGGTAACTGACGCCCGGAGAGATAACGCTCGCTTAATGTCGCAGCGGCCTGCAAGGCGTCATCATCAATCAGCACGCCGTGAGACTGTTCATAGACCGCCGACAGACCGCGCAGAATAATGGTGGCTTCGGCAGCGTTGGGTTCGCTGACCTTCACCAACTGGAAGCGGCGCGACAGGGCGGCATCTTTTTCGAAGTATTTTTTGTACTCGCTCCAGGTGGTGGCGGCGATGGTTTTCAGCTCGCCGCGCGCCAGCGCCGGTTTGAGCAGGTTGGAGATATCCAGCCCGCCCTGCTGGTTGCCTGCGCCAATCAGGGTATGTGCTTCGTCGATAAAGAGAATGACCGGCACCGGGGAGGAAATGACCTCCGCCATCAGCCCTTTGAAACGTTTTTCGAATTCACCCTTCACCGACGCTCCGGCCTGCAATGCGCCCAGGTCAAGGGTCATGATATCGGTGTTTTTCAGTTTGTCCGGCACCTGGCCTGCCACGATGCGCAGCGCCAGCCCTTCGATTAAGGCACTTTTACCCACGCCTGCTTCGCCCACCACCACCGGGTTGTTCTTGCGGCGGCGGCAGAGAATGTCGATCATCAGGTCGATTTCGTGGTCGCGGCACAGTACCGGGTCAAGCCTGCCGTTACGGGCGTCTGCGGTCATGTTTTTGGCGTAGCGGGCAAGCAGGGTGTCAGCAGCGTCCGTCAGTGTGCCTGCGCCTTTACCGTCTGCATCCGGCACGACTGATTCCGCCGACTCTTGTGTCCATTGCACAAAGTCCTGTTGCAGACGGTCACGGTTAATGCCGGTCAACAGCCGGGCGGCAGCAGGCGGTATATAACGCAGCGGCGAATGCAGCAGGGCCAGCAGCAACACGCCGCCACGCAATTCGCTGTGCTGCATCTCAGCCGACGCCAGCAGCCAGCCCTCTTTCAGCCACTCAACCAGCATCGGGGAAAATGCCGGGTAGCTGTCCGCAGAACGGGCAGTTGTGTAGTTCTCCACCGTCAGCGCCTGGCGCAACTCTTCCATGCCAATATCGCCCTGGCGGGTAATAACCCGCAGGTCACTGCGTGGCATGGCGAGCATCTGAATAAGCACATGGCTGACGGTAATTTCCGCTGCCTGCTGGCTCATACATTCAGAGGCGGCCATCTCCAGCGCCTGGCGGGAGAACAGGTTAAGCCGTTTTACCAGCGTGGGAAGATCAATCTGGATCATAAACGTCCTTATCGAAGTAATTTGTTTAGCTGGTGCAGGATGTCCTGCGTCTGGCTGTCCAGCCGCAACAGATAGAACAGGTAAAACAACGCCAGCACGACAACGCCACCACAAAAAATATGTTTAATGGTCAGGCGACTGATGAGCTGATAACGCCCGCCCTGGGTTTTTTTGTCCTGGTGTAACAGCGGGAAAGGGGCATCGCCGCGTAGTTTATGCAGGACGTGGTACAGGCGGCGGTAGATCTGCTCAAATTCCCGCTGCTGCACGCAGACAATGTTCTGCTCGTTGTCAAACAGGATGGCGCGGCTGCTGGTGGTTCCCTGGTCCAGTGCAAGAACATACTTTGTCGACATGGTTCAACGACCTCCGTTTCGCTCAGGGGCGGTTTTACAGGTCCCGTGTGGCTACGACATCCACACCGGTGCCGCAGACGTCGGTCAGCACCACATCGCCCACATGGATGGGGGCGTGCAGCACCACGCTGTCCAGCGCAGCGACGACCTCAGCCATCTGTCCCTTGGGCACGGGCTTAGAGGTCTTGACCGGGCAGCGGGAGTGCAGGCAGCCCTCGGCGCGCACGGTGCTGGTAATGATGCGGGTGGGGTGGGTCAGTTCCTCTTTGCCGTATGCAGCGCCGTTGGGGCAGGCATTGCCGGTCACGGCATAGTCATTTGCGGTGTCCACCCGCAGATGGCACCCCTTGGGGCAGCAGATGCAGATCAGCTCTTTTATTGTTTCTGTCATGATTGCGGCACCTCCTCCACAGCAACGATCAGCGGGCCGTCCGCTTTTTGCAGCAGAGCTTTGGGCAGCGTAATGTGCTCCATCTCCCCCGGTGCCAGGCGTTCCCGCTTAAAGGCGGCAATTTTGTTTGGTCCGCAGCGCACCGTTATGGTGCTGGG
>OICT01000812.1_pt1 | contig 14010 bp, 13 predicted proteins | sample 1581331 | NCBI WGS metagenome assembly OICT01 (sample SAMEA3882544, study PRJEB24775) | human gut metagenome | biome: human-associated habitat; feature: intestine environment; material: feces | place: Netherlands | collected 2009/2010 | reverse complement strand
GGACGTGAGAAAAGTTGACGCCTGCCTGTTCGAAAACACCACCATTACGCAACACCCGACTACGCCCGCCGCCGCCAGCTTCGCGCTGCCAACTATCTTCGACAAATTCTGCGCCATCGACGGCGGTCAGCTGCTGACAAATCGTATCCTGAAGGTTGAGCAGAAACTGTTTAACCTGGTGTGCGTCGGGTTTCATAACTTATCGCTTTTTCGAATGTGCTTTCTGGTTGTCGAACCAGTGGAAATAACTGATCACGCCTTCAGCAATCGCTGTGGCGATTTTCTGACGAAACGCCGCCGTGCCTAACAGCCGCTCTTCTTCCGGGTTGGTGATAAACGAGGTTTCCACCAGCACCGAAGGAACCGACGGCGATTTCAACACCACAAACGCGGCTTGTTCGGTGTTGCGGCTGTGCAGTTTATGCACCGGCTTAATCTTTTTCAGAATATGCGAGCCGAGCGTCAGGCTGTTTTTAATAGTATCGGTTTGCACCAGATCAAACAGCACTTGCTGCAATAGGTGATCCTTGTCAGTCGCCTTTTTACCGGCAACTTCATCGGCGCGGTTTTCGCGTTCAGACAGGTATTTCGCCATTGCGCTACTTGCCCCACGGTTAGAGAGGGCAAATACCGAAGCACCGGCAGCTTTCGGGTTGGTAAAGCCATCGGCATGAATTGACATAAACAGATCTGCGCCATGTTTATGGGCGATTTCAACGCGATCGTAAAGTGGGATAAACGTATCGCCAGAACGCGTTAAACGCGCATCAATCCCATGATTACGCAAAATGGAACGGACGTTTTTAGCAATCGCCAGCACCACATGTTTTTCTTTCGAACCGTTGCGTCCGATCGCTCCGGTATCAATTCCGCCGTGGCCTGGATCGAGAACAACGACACGTTTGCCGCCAGATTTTTTGGCTTTCGGCTTGCTGTGTCCGTTGCTGGTTTTTAAAGGTTCGTCTTTGGCGATGGCTTGCGACATTCCTGACAACGTCAGGGCAGCCAAACCGGCTTTCAGCACCTGGCGGCGCGAAGTGAGTGTTTTTAGTGGTTTAAAAGTGCTCATACGGCCTGAGTTGTAATAATAAAGTTCCAGATGTTATATCGTATCGCGTAATCCGTTACGACGGTTTGATGTTGAGAATTGTTTTACTTTTCATTTCAATAGTTGACAACTCCCCATTATGCCACTTTTTCAACCGATTTTCGTCAGATATTGGCTAATTCGACCGTTCACGCCATAATCAGCCTTTTAACCCGCAAAAAGGTAACGAATACCATGGAGATACGCGTATTTCGCCAGGAAGATTTCGAAGAGGTCATCACCCTTTGGGAGCGTTGCGACTTGCTGCGTCCGTGGAACGATCCGGAAATGGACATCGAGCGTAAGATGAACCATGACGTCAGTTTGTTTTTGGTCGCTGAGGTAAACGGTGAAGTGGTCGGAACGGTGATGGGCGGTTATGACGGGCATCGCGGGTCTGCTTATTATCTTGGCGTGCATCCAGAGTTTCGTGGGCGTGGGATTGCCAATGCGTTGCTTAATCGGCTGGAGAAAAAGCTGATTGCTCGTGGCTGCCCGAAAATTCAGATCAATGTGCCGGAAGATAACGACATGGTGCTCGGAATGTATGAACGCCTGGGATATGAACACGCCGACGTGCTGAGTCTGGGTAAGCGTTTGATTGAAGATGAAGAGTACTGAGTTCCATCCTGTCCATTATGATGCGCACGGACGCCTGCGTTTACCCTTGCTCTTCTGGCTTGTGCTATTGCTTCAGGCGCGAACCTGGGTGCTGTTTGTCATTGCCGGTGCGTCGCGTGAGCAGGGTACTGCGCTGCTAAATCTGTTTTATCCCGATCACGATAATTTCTGGCTGGGGCTGATTCCTGGCATTCCGGCGGTGCTGGCGTTTTTGTTGAGCGGTCGGCGGGCTACATTTCCTCGCACTTGGCATGTGCTCTATTTTCTGTTGCTGTTGGCGCAGGTGGTTTTACTTTGCTGGCAACCGTGGCTGTGGCTGAACGGTGAATCCGTTAGCGGTATCGGTCTGGCGCTGGTAGTGGCGGATATTGTGGCGTTAATCTGGCTGCTGACCAATCGACGTTTACGCGCTTGTTTTAATGAAGAAAAAGAATAACGGCACTTTTTGGTGAATTTGCACTCCAAGCAACGTTATTGAATAACCAAAGGAAGTGACATGAAATCGCTGCGTTTAATGTTATGCGCTATGCCGTTGATGCTGACCGGCTGTTCCACGATGTCGTCAGTTAACTGGTCGGCCGCTAACCCGTGGAACTGGTTTGGGTCGTCCACCAAAGTGAGCGAGCAGGGCGTTGGTGAATTAACGGCGTCCACACCACTGCAAGAACAAGCCATTGCCGATGCGCTTGATGGCGATTATCGCCTGCGCAGCGGAATGAAAACCGCGAACGGCAACGTGGTGCGCTTTTTTGAAGTGATGAAGGGCGACAACGTGGCGATGGTGATTAACGGCGATCAAGGCACGATCAGTCGCATTGACGTGCTGGATAGCGATATTCCTGCTGACACCGGTGTTAAAATCGGTACACCGTTTAGCGACCTTTACAGCAAAGCATTTGGCAATTGCCAAAAAGCTGATGGTGATGATAATCGTGCCGTCGAATGTAAAGCCGAAGGCAGTCAACATATTAGCTACCAGTTCAGCGGGGAATGGAGTGGTCCTGAAGGGTTAATGCCTTCGGACGATACCCTGAAAAACTGGAAAGTCAGTAAAATTATCTGGCGGCGTTAATTTGCGTCTGAACAAACCGCCGCCGCGAAAAAACACGTAAAATAGCGCTCAACAATGCCACGGATTGCGTGGCATTATTATTTTCAGGAGGAACAATGTCTCAGGTTCAGAGTGGCATTTTGCCAGAACATTGCCGCGCGGCGATTTGGATCGAAGCCAACGTGAAAGGGGAAGTTGACGCCCTGCGTGCGGCCAGTAAAACATTTGCCGACAAACTGGCAACTTTTGAAGCGAAATTCCCGGACGCGCATCTTGGTGCGGTGGTTGCCTTTGGTAACAACACCTGGCGCGCTCTGAGCGGCGGCGTTGGGGCAGAAGAGCTGAAAGATTTTCCGGGCTACGGTAAAGGCCTTGCGCCGACCACCCAGTTCGATGTGTTGATCCACATTCTTTCTCTGCGTCACGACGTAAACTTCTCTGTCGCCCAGGCGGCGATGGAAGCCTTTGGTGACTGCATTGAAGTGAAAGAAGAGATCCACGGCTTCCGTTGGGTTGAAGAGCGTGACCTGAGCGGCTTTGTTGACGGTACGGAAAACCCGGCGGGTGAAGAGACGCGTCGCGAAGTGGCGGTTATCAAAGACGGCGTGGATGCGGGCGGCAGCTATGTGTTTGTCCAGCGTTGGGAACACAACCTGAAGCAGCTCAACCGGATGAGCGTTCACGATCAGGAGATGATGATCGGGCGCACCAAAGAGGCCAACGAAGAGATCGACGGCGACGAACGTCCGGAAACCTCTCACCTGACCCGCGTTGATCTGAAAGAAGATGGCAAAGGGCTGAAGATTGTTCGCCAGAGCCTGCCGTACGGCACTGCCAGTGGCACTCACGGTCTGTACTTCTGCGCCTACTGCGCGCGTCTGCATAACATTGAGCAGCAACTGCTGAGCATGTTTGGCGATACCGATGGTAAGCGTGATGCGATGTTGCGTTTCACCAAACCGGTAACCGGCGGCTATTATTTCGCACCGTCGCTGGACAAGTTGATGGCGCTGTAAGCGTTTCTGATTCATTGATTAAAGGCCAGGCAGTAACATTACTGACTGGCCTTTTTATTACTTTTGCTTTAACGCCGCATACACCTGATCAACTACCCAACCATACGTTGCAATCGGCAGCTGACCGCTTTCGAACATATTGGGATTCTTTTGCGGATCGGCAACCGGCGAATGTGGCTTGTTGCTTAACATCACAATCGCCATATGATTCACCGGATCGATAACGGTCACCGTTCCGGTCCAGCCAGTGTGACCGTAGGTTTGCGGGCTTGCCAGCGTGCCAAACGTCGGCGTCATGGTGGCATTACCATTCACGCGCCAGCCGAGGCCAAAAGTGGCATCTTCCTTAGAGCTGGTGGTGAACATCTTCACCGTTTCCGCACTGAACAGCTGCACATCGCCATAGCCCCCGCCGTTCAGCATCGTTTGCATTAACACCGCAATATCGCCGGTATTGGAAAACAAACCTGCGTGCCCGGAAACGCCGCCCATCGAATAAAAGGCTTTTTCATCGTGCACCTGACCCCAGAGAGTGGAGGTGCGGATATTCGGGAAATGGATCACGCCATCGCGGGTATTGCCGTTCAATTCCGTGGCGGCAATTTGCTGCGGTTTAAAGCCTTTCAGCAGCGGGTTAAATACCGTATGTGTCAGGCCGAGCGGGCGATAAATCGACTCTTCAACATAGCGGTCAAGCGGCTGACCGGTGACCGACTCGACGATAAATCCAAGCAGCATATAATCGACATCACTGTAAATATGCTTGCTGCCGGGCTGATACTCCAGCGGCGTGCGCTTGATCATCTCCAGCGTCTGGCCTTTATCCTGGGAATATAACGCGCCCGCGACCGCTTTATTCGGATATTGTGGGTCCGCCGGGAAACCGCCGCTGTGATGCAGCAGGTCAGAAATCCGCAGCGTGTTTTTGCCTTTGATGGTGTCATTTGGACTATCGGCAAACCCCGGAATATATTTCGCAATCCGATCGTCAGGATGCAGTTTGCCTTCGCTCATCAGCTTTTGCAGGGCGAAGTTCGTGGCGTACATTTTGGTGTTTGAGGCCAGGTCATACAGCGTCCCGGTGGTGGCTTTGACAGGCTGTTCCATCAACACGCTGCCATCGTACTTTTTCGCCGCTCCCCAGGCTTTGCGATACACAATCTGATTATCTTTAATGATCAGCAGGTTTACGCCGGGATAACCGGCGTCCACTTGCTGGCTAATCCAGCGATCCATCTGGTTAAGCCGTTCGACGTTGAACCCTGCTTTCTCTGGCGAACTTTCTGTCAGAACAGGGTATTTTGCGGCGCTGACGCTACAACTAACAGCCAGCAGAGAAAGATAGAGCATTGTCCGTTTCATGATATCAGTCCAGATTGACGTTACGGCAGCCTAAGAGCGTGGTGAAAATAAACCCGCAAACCCATGCCACCAGAATCCCGCCAGCATAAACCGCCATTGCCGGAAGGATGCCTTGTGCGGAAGTCATCAGCGGCAGCGCCACCAGACCAGACGGCCCAAAGGCGCTGTTTAAGCCCATCGGCAGACCCCACCAGGCTATCAGGCCGATAAACAAACCGCCCGCTGCGCCGCCTAAACAGGCGGTAATAAACGGTTTCATGCGGGGCAGGGTGACGCCGTAAATCAACGGTTCACCAACGCCCAGCAGACCGGGAATAATCGCCCCGCGTACCTGACTGCGTAATGCACTGTGCGGTTGCGCCCGCCAGTAGAGTGCCAGCGCCGCGCCCACCTGGCCCGCGCCTGCCATTGAAAGGATGGGAAATAAGCTGTTGAATCCCTGGCTGTCCATTAACGCGAGGTAAACATGAATAAAGCCCTGATGCACGCCAAATACCACGGCGATCAGGAACAGCCCGGCTAAAACCGCACAACCGAACGGATTACTGTTCAGGTGCATAAACAGCCATGACATACCTTCGAATAACCAGCCACCCAGCGGCATAATGATCAGGTACGCAAGCGTAGCGGTGATCAGCAGGGTGATTAACGAGGTCAGCAGCATGTCGAGATCGTCCGGCATAAAGCGGCGCACCATGCCTTCAATGCGGGCGCAGGCCCACGCGGCAATCAGCACGCCGATAATATTGCCGCGCGGATCGATGGGCAGACCAAAGAAATCGTGAAAACCGGCGTAGTAACCGGTGGTTGCAGCGGGGTTATAACCGAGCAAAAAGAGTGCGGCAATAATTGCGCCATTGACGCCCGTGCCGCCAAATGCCTGGGCGGCGTTATAGCCCACCAGAATCACCAGGAAAGTGAACAAACCTTTGCTGAACACCTTCATAAAATTCAGCGCGTCGGGTAGCGTGCCCTGAGCATCTGCCGGAACGTGCATCACCGTGGCAATTAACGTCGCTATCCCCAGCAGCAGACCGGCGGCAATAAAACCGGGGATCAGCGGCGTGAAGATGGTGGCGAATTTGGCGAGAAATTGTTGCACGCCGGAGGTTTGTTTGGCTTTTAACTGACGTTTGTTCTGGGCGGCGATTTCTGCGGCATCCTGTACCGGTGCCTCGCCCAGCAGCTCGCTCATCGCTTTTGCGGCACGATGCGCTTTACCAGGCCCAAAAACGACCTGCACCTGGTCGCTGGTCAAAATGACGCCCTTCACGCCTTCCAGCGTTTTGATATTGGGATCAACCAGTGAACTGTCATGTACACCCAGACGCAGGCGCGTCATACAGTTACCACAACTGGCGATATTTCCCGGTCCGCCGACACGGGTAAGAATGGTGTTCAGAAGTTCACTGCTGATCTCTTTGGCCATGGGTTATTCCTTGTCTAAAACCTGACGAATAAAGCCGCCGTGTTGATCCAGGCGTTTTTTAGCTTCTGCGGCATCGAGATTTTTCAGCACCATCACAATGGCCGTTTTACAGTTGCGCTCGCAGGCAATTAACGCCGCTTCCGCTTGTTCGGCATTACATCCGGTGGCGTTTTTAACGATATTGACCTGGCGCACATGCAGTTTTTCGTTGGTGGCGACCACATCGACCATCAGGTTGCCGAACACTTTGCCAGATTTAATCATCAGCCCGGTGGAAAGCATATTGAGCACCAGTTTCTGCGCTGTGCCTGCTTTCATTCGCGAAGAACCAGTGACCACTTCGGCACCTACAATCGGTGTAATGGCAAACTCGGCGGTGGTGGAAACGGCACTCCCCGGATTACAGGAAATTCCCACTGTGCGGCAGCCGAGCTGGCGTGCGTATTCCAGTCCGGCAATCACATACGGCGTGCGACCGCTGGCAGCAATGCCAACCACCACATCCTGTGCCGTTAAATTAATATTTTTCAGATCGTTAACACCACCTTCCCGGCTATCTTCAGCGCCTTCCACCGCGTGCTGAATGGCATATTCGCCTCCAGCAATCAAACCAACCACCAGACCCGGTTTCACGCCGTAGGTGGGCGGACATTCGCTGGCATCCAGAATCCCCAGACGACCGGATGTTCCCGCACCGAGATAAATCAGACGACCGCCGCCGCTGACCTGGGCGTGGATAACATCGATCGCCGCGGCGATATCCGGCAGGACGCGCTCAACGGCAAGCGGTACGGTTTTATCTTCATCGTTGATAATCCGGCACATTTCCAGCGTCGATACGCGGTCAATTTCAGCCGAGGCGGTGTTCGAGCCTTCAGTAATCATCTTTTCTAGTTGCATCGGTGGTGACCTTACTATTTACGATCAAATAATTGCAGATGTATGGAATCATATATCCCGAATTGACAGACTTAAAGGAATCATTGAGTCTACACTCGCAGAGTGTGAAGAGCGTCATAAGAACTTAAGCGGAATTTATGCTGCCAGCCCAGGAGAGTGGAAGATGTTGTACCTGACGAAAATAAGCAATGCGGGGAGTGAATTCACCGAAAACGAGCAAAAAATCGCTGACTTTCTGCAGGCCAACGTGAGTGAGCTGCAATCCGTTTCTTCATGGCAGATGGCGAAACAGCTCGGCATTAGCCAGTCGAGCATAGTGAAATTTGCCCAAAAACTCGGCGCGCAAGGATTTACTGAATTGCGTATGGCGTTAATAGGCGAATACAGTGCCAGCCGGGAGAAAACGAATGCCACGGCGCTGCACCTGCACAGTTCGATTACCAGTGATGATTCGCTGGAAGTGATTGCCCGCAAATTGAATCGCGAAAAAGAGCTGGCGCTGGAGCAAACCTGTGCGTTGTTCGACTACGCGCGGCTGCAAAAAATCATTGAGGTCATCAGTAAAGCACCGTTTATCCAGATAACGGGCCTGGGCGGATCGGCGCTGGTGGGGCGCGATCTGTCGTTCAAACTGATGAAAATTGGCTATCGCGTGGCCTGCGAAGCCGACACGCACGTACAAGCCACCGTTTCCCAGGCGTTGAAAAAAGGCGATGTACAAATCGCTATCTCTTACAGCGGCAGTAAAAAAGAGATTGTCTTATGCGCAGAAGCGGCACGAAAGCAGGGGGCAACGGTGATTGCCATTACTTCTCTGGCTGATTCTCCGCTGCGGCGGCTGGCGCATTTCACGCTCGATACCGTTTCCGGTGAAACCGAATGGCGTAGCTCGTCGATGTCTACCCGCACGGCGCAAAATTCTGTTACCGATTTACTGTTTGTTGGTCTTGTGCAACTCAATGATGTGGAGTCATTGAAAATGATTCAGCGCAGCAGTGAGCTAACACAACGCCTGAAATGATGCATAAAGCAGCGACTGGATTGAGATTTTCCTGAATTAGTGAGCTGATCCGCAGCAATATTTTGTTTATCCTGTATTTTCAGAGGGAATGGAGTGTAACGCTCTGTATTAACAAGGAGAGCATTAAAATGGGTAAACTCACGGGCAAGACAGCACTGATTACGGGCGCATTGCAGGGAATTGGCGAAGGAATTGCCAGAACTTTTGCGCGTCATGGCGCAAACCTAATCTTGCTGGATATCTCCCCTGAGATCGAAAAGCTGGCGGACGAACTGTGTGGTCGTGGTCATCGCTGTACGGCGGTTGTCGCCGATGTGCGTGACCCGGCGTCGGTAGCCGCAGCTATCAAACGCGCGAAGGAAAAAGAAGGGCGCATTGATATCCTGGTGAATAACGCAGGCGTTTGTCGTCTGGGCAGTTTCCTCGATATGAGCGATGACGATCGCGATTTCCATATTGACATCAATATTAAAGGCGTATGGAACGTCACGAAGGCGGTGCTGCCGGAGATGATTGCCCGCAAAGATGGTCGCATTGTGATGATGTCTTCGGTCACTGGCGATATGGTGGCCGATCCGGGTGAAACGGCGTACGCCTTAACGAAAGCGGCGATTGTTGGCCTGACAAAATCGCTGGCGGTGGAGTATGCGCAGTCTGGTATTCGCGTTAACGCCATATGCCCTGGATACGTTCGCACACCAATGGCGGAAAGCATTGCCCGCCAGTCGAACCCGGAAGATCCAGAATCGGTGCTGACTGAAATGGCGAAAGCAATCCCGATGCGTCGCCTCGCCGATCCGTTGGAAGTCGGCGAACTGGCGGCCTTCCTCGCATCGGATGAATCCAGCTATTTAACCGGTACACAGAATGTGATTGATGGCGGCAGCACACTGCCGGAGACGGTCAGCGTCGGTATCTGATTCACCTCTGTTTCCTCCCTGCATGTGTGGGGAGGATTTCGTCTTATTCCCTTTTCAACTTCCAAATCACCAAACGGTATATAAAACCGTTACTCCTTTCACGTCCGTTATAAATATGATGGCTATTAGAAAGTCATTAAATTTATAAGGGTGCGCAATGGCCGTTAACTTACTGAAAAAGAACTCACTCGCGCTGGTCGCTTCTCTGCTGCTGGCGGGCCATGTACAGGCAACGGAACTGCTGAACAGTTCTTATGACGTCTCCCGCGAGCTGTTTGCCGCCCTGAATCCGCCGTTTGAGCAACAATGGGCAAAAGATAACGGCGGCGACAAACTGACGATTAAACAATCTCATGCCGGGTCATCAAAACAGGCGCTGGCGATTTTACAGGGCTTAAAAGCCGACGTTGTCACTTATAACCAGGTGACTGACGTACAAATCCTGCATGACAAAGGCAAGCTGATCCCGGCGGACTGGCAGTCGCGCCTGCCGAATAATAGCTCGCCGTTCTACTCCACCATGGGCTTCCTGGTGCGTAAGGGCAACCCGAAGAATATCCACGACTGGAACGACCTGGTGCGCTCCGACGTGAAGCTGATTTTCCCGAACCCGAAAACGTCGGGTAACGCGCGTTATACCTATCTGGCGGCATGGGGCGCAGCGGATAAAGCTGACGGTGGCGATAAAGCCAAAACCGAACAGTTTATGACCCAGTTCCTGAAAAATGTTGAAGTGTTCGATACCGGCGGTCGTGGCGCAACCACCACTTTTGCCGAGCGTGGCCTGGGCGATGTGCTGATTAGCTTTGAATCGGAAGTGAACAACATCCGTAAACAGTATGAAGCACAGGGCTTTGAAGTGGTGATCCCGAAAACCAATATTCTGGCGGAATTCCCGGTGGCGTGGGTCGATAAAAACGTGCAGGCCAACGGTACGGAAAAAGCAGCAAAAGCCTACCTGAACTGGCTCTACAGCCCGCAGGCGCAGACCATCATCACCGACTATTACTACCGCGTAAATAACCCGGAAGTCATGGACAAACTGAAAGATAAATTCCCGCAGACCGAGCTGTTCCGCGTGGAAGACAAATTTGGCTCCTGGCCGGAAGTGATGAAAACCCACTTCACCAGCGGCGGCGAGTTAGACAAGCTGTTAGCGGCGGGGCGTAACTGATGTTTGCAGTTTCATCAAGACGCGTGCTGCCGGGCTTTACCTTAAGCCTCGGCACCAGTCTGCTGTTTGTGTGCCTGATTTTGCTGCTGCCGCTCTCCGCGCTGGTGATGCAGCTGGCTCAGATGAGCTGGGCGCAGTACTGGGAGGTGATCACCAACCCACAAGTGGTCGCGGCCTACAAAGTGACGCTGCTGTCGGCGTTTGTGGCATCGATTTTTAACGGCGTTTTCGGTCTGCTGATGGCGTGGATTTTAACACGTTATCGCTTTCCGGGCCGCACGCTGCTTGATGCGCTGATGGATTTACCCTTTGCGCTGCCAACGGCAGTCGCCGGTTTAACGCTGGCCTCGCTCTTTTCCGTAAACGGTTTTTACGGTGAATGGCTGGCGAAGTTTGATATCAAAGTCACCTATACCTGGCTTGGTATTGCGGTGGCGATGGCCTTTACCAGCATTCCGTTTGTGGTGCGTACCGTGCAGCCGGTGCTGGAAGAGTTAGGCCCGGAATATGAAGAAGCGGCGGAAACGCTTGGTGCAACGCGCTGGCAGAGTTTCTGCAAAGTGGTGCTGCCGGAACTTTCTCCAGCGCTGGTGGCGGGCGTGGCGTTGTCGTGGTGAGTTTGGCGCGGTGATATTTATCGCCGGGAACATCGCCTGGAAGACGGAAGTGACGTCGCTGATGATTTTTGTGCGCTTGCAGGAGTTTGATTACCCGGCGGCGAGCGCGATTGCTTCGGTGATCCTCGCGGCATCCCTGCTGCTGCTGTTCTCAATTAACACTCTGCAAAGTCGCTTTGGTCGGCGTGTGGTAGGTCATTAATGGCGGAAGTTACCCAATTGAAGCGTTATGACGCGCGCCCGATTAACTGGGGCAAATGGTTTCTAATTGGCATCGGGATGCTGGTTTCAGCGTTCATCCTGCTGGTGCCGATGATTTACATCTTCGTGCAGGCATTCAGCAAGGGGCTGATGCCGGTTTTACAGAATCTGGCCGATCCGGACATGCTGCACGCCATCTGGCTGACGGTGATGATCGCGCTGATTGCCGTACCGGTAAACCTGGTGTTCGGCATTCTGCTGGCCTGGCTGGTGACGCGCTTTAACTTCCCTGGACGCCAGTTACTGCTGACGCTACTGGACATTCCGTTTGCCGTATCGCCGGTGGTTGCCGGTCTGGTGTATCTGCTGTTCTACGGCTCTAACGGCCCGCTGGGCGGCTGGCTGGATGAACATAATCTGCAAATTATGTTCTCCTGGCCCGGAATGGTGCTGGTCACCATCTTTGTGACGTGTCCGTTTGTGGTGCGCGAGCTGGTGCCGGTGATGTTAAGCCAGGGCAGCCAGGAAGACGAAGCGGCGATTTTGCTTGGCGCGTCTGGCTGGCAGATGTTTCGCCGCGTCACATTGCCGAACATTCGCTGGGCGCTGCTTTATGGCGTGGTGTTGACCAACGCCCGCGCAATTGGCGAGTTTGGCGCGGTGTCGGTGGTTTCCGGCTCGATTCGCGGCGAAACCCTGTCGCTGCCGTTACAGATTGAATTGCTGGAGCAGGACTACAACACCGTCGGCTCCTTTACCGCTGCGGCACTGTTAACGCTGATGGCGATTATCACCCTGTTTTTAAAAAGTATGTTGCAGTGGCGCCTGGAGAATCAGGATAAACGCGCACAGCAGGAGGAACATCATGAGCATTGAGATTGCCAATATTAAGAAGTCGTTTGGTCGCACCCAGGTGCTGAACGATATCTCACTGGATATTCCTTCAGGTCAGATGGTCGCGTTGCTGGGGCCGTCCGGTTCCGGGAAAACCACGCTGCTGCGCATTATCGCCGGGCTGGAGCATCAAACCAGCGGGCATATTCGCTTCCACGGCACCGACGTCAGCCGACTGCACGCGCGCGATCGCAAGGTCGGTTTCGTGTTCCAGCATTACGCGCTGTTCCGTCATATGACGGTGTTCGACAATATCGCTTTTGGCCTGACGGTGCTGCCACGTCGCGAGCGCCCGAATGCCGCAGCCATCAAAGCGAAAGTGACAAAATTGCTGGAGATGGTGCAGCTTGCTCATCTGGCAGATCGTTATCCGGCACAGCTTTCCGGCGGCCAGAAACAGCGCGTGGCGCTGGCGCGCGCGCTGGCTGTAGAACCGCAAATTCTGCTGCTTGATGAACCGTTTGGCGCGCTGGATGCGCAGGTGCGTAAAGAGCTGCGTCGCTGGCTGCGTCAACTGCATGAAGAGCTGAAATTCACCAGCGTGTTCGTGACCCACGACCAGGAAGAGGCCCTGAGCATGTCCGACACGGTCGTCGTCATGAACCAGGGCTATATCCAGCAGATCGGTACGCCGGAAAACATCTACAATGAACCGGAAAACGCCTTTGTTGCCGACTTCATCGGGGACAGCAACATCGTCGACGGCCTCATGGTCCACGATAAGCTCGTGCGCATTGCCGACTACGACTTCGACTGCGTCGACGTCGGCTTCGGGACCAACCGGCCTGTCGACGTCCAGATCCGGCCGGAAGACATGGAACTGCGTCCGCCTCAGGACGGCGGTTTCAACGGCGTCGTCACCAAGACCATCTTCGAAGGCATGACCTACAACCTCACTATCCAGGCGCGGGGCATCGAATGGCTGGTCAAATCGACGAAGCACTACCAGCCTGGCGACGAAGTCAGCCTCTGGGTGGACCCCTTCAACATCCAGATCATGAATAAACCGGAATCGGAAGACGAAAGGGCGATGGAAAATGATTAATTCAGCAGCAATCCGCAACCTCTTTGCCGCGCCGTTCCTCATCTGGGCGGTCCTGTTCATCTTCTGTCCCGTCGTGGCCATCGCCTGGTACGGCCTGACCGATGCCCAGGGGGCGATGACCTTGGCCAATATCAGCCTCATGACCCACTGGGAATACTTGAAGGCCCTGGAATTGTCCATCGTCCTGGCCCTCATCAGCACGGTCATCTGCCTCATCGTGGCCTATCCGCTATGCCTCATCCTGACTGAGAAGAAGCGGGGAAAGGGCTCGCTCCTGTTCCTGCTCTTCATCCTGCCCATGTGGATGAATTCCCTGCTGACGACCATGGCCTGGCAGACGATTCTGGAAAAGAACGGCATCCTCAACCAGTTCCTGCGCCTCTTGTCCCTGCCCGACGTGAGCCTCATCAATACGCCGGCAGCCATCGTCATCGGCATGATTTACAATTTCCTGCCCTATATGGTCCTGCCCCTTTACGTGGCCCTGAGCAAGATCAACGGCAACGTCATCGCCGCTGCCCGCGATTTGGGCGCCAGTTCCTGGCAGACCTTCACCAAGGTCATCCTGCCCTTGTCCCTGCCCGGTGCCATCAGCGGCATCACCATGGTCTTCATTCCGTCGCTGACGACGTTCTTCATCAGCGGCCTCTTAGGGGGCAACAAGATCCTCCT
>OICT01000810.1_pt1 | contig 14033 bp, 8 predicted proteins | sample 1581331 | NCBI WGS metagenome assembly OICT01 (sample SAMEA3882544, study PRJEB24775) | human gut metagenome | biome: human-associated habitat; feature: intestine environment; material: feces | place: Netherlands | collected 2009/2010 | reverse complement strand
TACTAAGTAAGTATTCACGGCACTCTTCATTCTCAGTATTTAGCTTGGGCATTTCAATAACATTGCCAAAGGTTTCATAGTTAAAGTTTTTAAAATCCCATTCACTTTTTGGAGTATCGGGATAAACAGGAAATTTATGAATCCAGAACCAATCGGCGTAACGTGAATTGGCACCATTGCGTACAACGTCAAGCCATATTGGAGAGTCAGCGCCTAAATGATTGAATACTGCATCCAACATGATTTTTATTCCACGCTTATGCGCTTCTTCAATCAAAGTATGGAAAGCAATATTCCCACCTAAATGTGGATCAACACTAAAATGATCGATGGTGTCATATTTATGGTTGGAAGCTGAGGTAAAAATAGGACAAAAATAAATCCCATTAATACCCAGATCTTCCAGATAATCGAGTTTATCAATAACCCCCCACAGATCCCCACCCATAAAGTTGAATGAAGTCGGTGTACTGCCCCACGGTTCTACCCCTTCTGGGGATATTTCAGGTCTGCCGTTACAGAAACGGTCTGGAAAAATTTGGTACCATACCGTATTTTTTACCCAGGAGGGGGTATTTAGAACGTCAATTTTATTAAGATAAGGGAAGCAAAAAAAGTTATTTAAGCGGCTTAACTCTCGTTCTTCGCAGTCCGGTGAACTGATATCAACACACCTTTTCTCACCAAAAAGAAACTTCTCTCCCTCTTTCCCAAAAAGTATAAAACCGTAACGGCAACGGCGTTTTTGAGGTTTGAACACTGCAAACCAGTGATCATGAAATTCGGTGACAGCTTCTTGTTCCATCTCGATCTCGTTGCCGCCAATCCAGCCGAACGCTTCTGTCCCGGCCATGTTACCGCCGTCAAGACCACCTTCAGCCCAATTATATGGATCGCCTATCCACAGAATAACTTTATCAACTTCTCCTCTTAATGTGCGTAACCGTACATGCAAAGTTTCGTTATCATAGGCATAGCTATCTTCACTTTTTGCTGAGTGTTTTAACGAACTAACTGTAATCATAAATACTAATCCCTAAAAATTATTCCTTAACGGCACCGCTAACAAGTCCAGTAGTTATATGCTTCTGTGTGAATACAAATAACAATGTGATAGGTACTGCAACTAAAAGCGCCCCAGCAGCAAAAAGCGTATAATTCTCTGCTGAATTAGAAGCAATCCAACTAAAAATTCCAATCGCCAGGGTCATTTTATCCTCACTACGAAGCACCAACGTTGGCAAAATGAAGTCCATCCATGGTCCAGTGAACGAAACTAATCCAACGAAAACGAGAATCGGCTTAGCCAATGGCAATATTATCTGAATAAAAATAGTCAGATGCCCTGCTCCATCTATTTTAGCGGCCTCATCCAAAGAAGTTGGAATAGCATCAAAATAACCTTTTACCAACCACGTCATGAAGGGCAATGAACCGGTTACATAAACCAGAAGCAACCCAGTATATGTGTCTATCAAATTGGCCTTTGATAGCAGGATATAAATGGCAGTCATTGATAAAAATGCAGGAAACATTTGCAATACAAGAATACTCATTAACGTATTACGCTTTCCACGAAATCGATACCTTGAAAAAACGTAGGCGGTCATCGTCACAACAACCAGTGAAATTAACATGTTAGCGGTAGCAAGAATGAAAGTGTTCAAATACCACTGCATATATGGCGTATCCGTGAACAACGTTATGTAGTGGTCAAATGTAAACTCGATGCCACTAAATGTTGAACTAAATAGATTATTCCCTTTTTTAAAAGATGCCATTATCGTCCATATCACTGGCCCAAGCACAAGAATGGAGTTGCAGATTAAAAAAAGATAAACTAAGAGTGTTGATATTTTACGTAAAAATTTATCCATTGTCACATCCCTACATCATCTTTAAATGATTTCATCCGTCTGAATTGCCATATTGCTATAACCGATAAGAAGATAAATATTATGATGGAGATTACAGAAGCTATATGATATTGCTGGAAATTCAATGTGAGTTTATAAATCCAGGTAATAAAAATATCGGTATGCCCAGCGAATCTGTATTCCGGATTAGTCGGACCACCTTCAGTCAGAAGATAAATTGCACCAAAATTATTGAAATTATATGCAAATGTCATTACCAGAGTTGGCGCAACCTGATGTAACACCATTGGCAATGTAATTTCCTTAAACTGTTGCCATTTAGTTGCGCCATCGACCTCACTAGCCTCATACAAATCTCGGGATATGTTTGTTAATGCACCCGCGATCAATAGCATAAAATACGGTGCCCCTACCCAAACACAAACGGCAATTACTGTTATTTTTGCATTTAATGGAACCGACAGAAAATCAACTGAATTCATTCCGATACTGTTCAGAAACGAGTTAACCGGACCAATTCCATTTAAAAGAAGACGGAAAATAAGTAACGTTACAAATGTGGGTATGGCATATGGCAGTATAAATATCAATCGCCAGACTTTTGCGAAACGTATATTTTTTTTAGCCAGTGCTAAAGCCAGAATAAAGCCAAAACTGAAGGTAAAAATCGTCGCGCAAATTGCCCAAATAAATGTCCAGAGAGCGACACCTAGAAACGTATCAGACCATATTTTAAATTTAAACAACATAATGAAATTTTTAATCCCAACCCAATCAACCAGGTTCTTTGGTGGGATGTGATTTGGCGCAGCATAGTTTGTAAACGATACAAGAACTGTAATTACAATAGGTAAAACAATGAATGCTATACTCGCTAAAAATGCGGGCGTTAGGACTATAAATGCAAATTTATCCTCATAGAGCTTATATAACTGTTGTTTAAAAGTCAGATGGCAATAAGATGAGTTCCGCGCATCTTTAATATTAAGGATGTAAATAGTGGTGAACAAGCCAACAATAATGGTCGCTATCACGCCCTCTACAAGCATAAATATAGAATTGTCACCCTGAATAACAGTCAACCCTTTTCGAATTTGCGCGACATCACCTAATGTGAACAAACCTATTAATGTATGCACAATATCGGAAAGATAAAGTAAAAAGCATACTTGTATTGCAAAGAATATCCCGCCTTTCACATAATAATGACGTGATATCTGAGTCCCGCCCATAATCAAACAGGAAATAGGTAGCACAGGTGCACTCTTCATTTTCAGTTGTTGTGTATTCACAATTACTCCTGAAGCGAAAGTTGTTCTTCAATAATTGTTTGTGCATGATTTAAAACTTCATCCGGTGTTTTATTCTCAACCCAGGTAGCCAAAATAGCATTAGTCATTGGAGACCATAGATAAGACATTTCCGGTATTGATGGCATTGCGTCAGAATAATTAGCTTGAGCAATAATTGCTTTTATAGCTTCACTACCTGTCTGGCTAATTTTGTTCATAAGTGAATCGATTGGTGGGATGAGATTCGTCATTTCATAACGCTTCATCAACATCTTATCCGTTGTCAGGTAGTCAGCGAATAATTCAGCGGCATGAGGATATTCGGTAAATGAGCTTACAACGGCCAGCCGTACTGTTGAAAATGTGCGAGGCTGATGACCATCTAATGTTGGGATGCGTGTCACGCCAAAATTGATTCCGCTGTCAATGTAACCTTGTATGGACCAAGGTCCGTCGATTACAGCAGCAACTTTTCCTTCATTAAACAGACCTCTTAGAACTTGTGGATTACCCATATCAAGAGGATTAGAAGGATTCGCTTTCTTTAAGCGTTTCATTGTCTCTAGCCCTTTCTTCGCTTCAGATGAAGCGATGCCTAGAGCTTTAGGATCGTTACCGGTTTTACCGAATTCGTTGGCACCATACAAGGTAATAAACATACGTGAAACATAATAATTTTGTACATCCCATAGCAGAGCATATTTATGCTCGGATGAATTATTAAACTTTTCACTGAAAGTATTGATTTCTTCGAATGTTTTTGGTGCGGTGTTTAACAAATCCTTATTATAGAAAAGCGCCAGCGTTGCGAAACTTACAGGAAAACCATAGCTGATGTTATTATATGTAGCTGCCGATACTGCGCCTGGAATAAATGTTTTTTTAATCCGCTCAGCTGAGACCATGTTTTCCATAACCCCGCCAGCAACGACTAACCGCCCCAGGGTATCATGTTCAATTTCAGCTACATCAGCTACACGAGTCGTACCCCCATCCTGCATAATTCTTGATGCTGCATCCATTGGCGCTATATTGCGAAATGTAAACTTGACCTTGTAGCCAAAATCTTTATTGAATTCCGTTGCTGCATATTTCATATATTCCGCGCTTGTGGCATCAAACCAGATTAATAACTCAGCATCAGTTTCAGGAATCAATTTTTCTGCCATCGCCTGGGGTGTTAGCGTACTGGAAATTGCAAGAATTATAACTGTGACGATATTTGAAAGTCTCATTATATTTACCTCGTGAATAATATCTTTAAGTAGTACATGCTGTACGCCTACATAAGCATTCACGCCATTATCAACACAAATCAAGGCCAATCAACTGTCAAATAAGATTTTAATGATGAATAACTGCAAATAGTGATGCATATCTCATTTGCAGTAATTTGTTGAGGAAAAAAATATTTTATTGCCGCAGAGTGTTTAGGAGTACATGAGGTACGACTATATGGAATAACAGAAATCATATCTTAAATTGATATTTTGGAAGGAACTCATTTATGGTTTTAATAAAAAAGAATGTCTTATCGGCTTCAATTGCAACAGTCCTTTTAGGCTCAACAGGAGCCTTTGCGGCAAACGATCGCGGCTTTACCTCCGACACTGACTGGTCAGAAGAACAAGCGGGCTTTAATGGACATGTTGGTACTACATTTGAATATGAGACCAAAAGCACTGATAACTATTTAGGTAAAACAGTAAAGGAATATACTAAAACACACGAGATTTTCCAGGCCTATTTCAGCCAACCTAATTGGCAATTTGCAGCAATCTATGGCCTTAAGTCTATCGATCGCCGGCAAGAAGAAAAAGGCTATCACGAAAATGAAACAAGTCTGCAAAACTATATATCACTAAACAAAACGTTCACTATTGGTAACGGTTTCGACTTCAGTCTGGTATACGACCTGATGTATACCGACGGAAATATAGATAGCCCTTATGTTACAGGCTTGCATACTGTAACTGTTGACAACAGTTTTCGCCCTACGTTGACGTACTTTAACTCTGACTGGAACGCAGGTTTTTATTCAAACGTTGAATACTTATACAGTCGAAATGATAAGAGCTCTTGGGGCGTACGCGAAGAAGAAGGTCAAAGTATACTATTTCAGCCCTATAAACGTTTTGGTGCATGGGAGTTTGGTATTGAATTTTTCTACCAGAAAAAGCATAACGATGAATTTAATCACGGTAAAATAAATGATCGTAGTATTTATACCGAAACTTACTACGAGCCAATTATCAAATATGCTTTTGAAAACGCAGGTAATCTGTATCTACGCACCCGCTTCGGACACGGGAAAACAGAAAACGCAGATAGTTTGCAATACAATGCAAACAGAACCTATTTCAAAACAATTCGAAAAGCCACTCTAGGTTATGAACAAAACATAGGTTACGACTGGATAGCCAAGATTGAATATAAACATGCCTGGGAAAAAGAGCACAAAAACTTTTATGATCCAAGAGATGAAGAAAAATATAATGTGCTCAATCAGGATAATATTTATGTTCATGCTTTCTATCGCTTTTGATTAAACAGAGGGAAACCTATGTTCAGCGCACTAGATATTAAAACGTTGATGCAAGGAACTTTATATGGTGATCCATCACTCAGGGTTGATACCATTCGGCCAATCCATAGTCCTTTAGTTGGTGGACTCTCGATTGTTATGACACCTGGAGATTTGTTGCATATACCAACGACTGGTGCGGATATAATTATCGGACCGGAAGAGATCATTAGTTCTAATGCTAAGGCAAAGATTGTAGTCGATTACCTGAACGTGAATAATCTTAACAAAGTTTTAAGATATTTTAAGGTACATAAGTATCGTTTGTTTGAGCAAGAAAACACTTCAACGATACCTGATGTATACATTGGTAAACACTGCCAGATAGGTATGAACTGCCATTTTATGCCTGGTGTTAAAATTATGAACTGTGTGACCATAGGTGATAATGTTGCCATTCATGCGAATACAGTGATTAAAGAAGGTACTATTATTGGCAATGACGTTATCATAGATTCTAATAACTCCATCGGTAATTATAGTTTTGAATATATGTCGGATGAACGTGATTCATATGTCCGAGTTGATAGCATCGGTAGAGTAATCATAGGTGATGATGTTGAAATCGGTTGTAACAACACCATTGACCGAGGGACACTTGGAGATACGATTATAGGCCAAGGCACTCGTATTGATAATCAAGTGCAGATTGGACATGACTGCATAATCGGTAATAAATGCCTGATTGTTTCACAATGCGGTTTTTCAGGACACGTAGTTTTAGGCGACCATGTTATTACACATGGTCAAGTCGGAATCGCCGGTCACATATCAATTGGTAGTTATTCGGTAATTAAGGCTAAATCAGGTGTAAGCCATTCTTGTCCTGAAAAGAGTGACCTTTTTGGTTACCCTGCCAAAAATACGCGAGAATACAACAAAAATCTCGCTGTCCTTAATAAACTAACTAAACAGCATGGTGTATATAAACAGTGAGTCGTTGAGAAGTATTATTTATATACATTAACATTAACACTGACATAGAAATAGCTTAACTAAGCTATACTACTTTTATTGAGAGTTTAAATGAAAAATAAATTGCTTATTGCGGCTGTGTTGACTGGTCTTCTTTCAGGATGCGTTGATGGCAATTCACCCTCTGGCAGTCAGGAAGGTGGCGTGAAAGCGGATCCTCGCTATTCAGAATGTAACCTCCCTGATGTAAATGAAAGAGGGCCAATTGCTGCGGGTCTTTACATTTCCGGAACCCTCCCGGAAGGCTATTGGTTAATGAAGCCAGAGCGTAAAATGCATTATAAGGGAGATGGTATTTATCAGCTTATTTATTCTGAAAAAGCAGGTGCGGTAACAATGCAATTTGCGACTATGAACTGGAACCCGCAGTTCACTGTAACAGGTCTTGAATTGCCATTAAATCAGGCTAAAACACTCAAGAAAGGAGGCATGGATAAAAATACAAAAGTCGTTATTCCTGCCGATGGAAAGTATGTTTGGACGATTCAAATTGGTCCTGATAAAAAGGCAATAGCCGCCATGGTAGCACCATGTAAATAGTTATTTTTAGCACTCCACTATTCAACATTCGTTGAATAGTGGAGTATCAGTATTCCAAAATTCTTGTTAATGAGAGCAGATTATGGCCGCGGTAATTCTACGCAAAGTTGAAAAAATTTATGACAATGGATTCAAAGCTGTTCACGGCATTGATCTCGATATAAACGATGGTGAATTCATGGTTTTTGTTGGACCATCTGGGTGTGCCAAATCAACTACATTACGCATGATTGCAGGTCTTGAAGACGTATCAGGTGGTGAAATTTACATTAGCGACCGCCTTGTTAATACCCTTCCGCCTAAAGATCGCAGCATTGCAATGGTGTTCCAGAACTATGCGCTGTATCCCCATAAGACTGTATTTGACAATATGGCTTTTGGTTTAAAAATGCAAAAAAGGCCAAAAGAAGAGATTAAGAAAATTGTCGAAGAAGTTGCAGAAAAACTTGAAATTAGCGATTTACTTTACCGAAAACCGAAAGAAATGTCGGGTGGTCAGCGTCAGCGTGTCGCGGTAGGCCGTGCAATTGTCCGTAAGCCAGATGTTTTCTTATTTGATGAGCCACTATCTAACCTTGATGCGAAACTTCGTGTTTCAATGCGAGTCAAAATTGCTCAGTTGCATCAGTCTCTCAAGGATGAGGGTCATCCAGCAACCATGATTTATGTTACACACGATCAAATTGAAGCATTGACCCTCGGTGATCGTATTTGTGTGCTTAATCAGGGGCGAATAATGCAGGTCGACACACCAGTTAATCTGTATAACCACCCTGCTAACAGATTCGTTGCTGGCTTTATTGGTTCCCCGTCAATGAATTTGATAGATGCGGTTGTACGTGAGGAAGACGGTAAACTCTATATTGACATTGCCAAAAATATTCGATTGTACATACCTGAGAATAAACAATCAGTACTCAAAGCGTATATAGATAAACCCGTTTGTTTTGGTATTCGTCCAGAACATATCTCTTTGAGTTTGAATTGCAAAGAAATGAATACAGTCACTGGTGCATTAAGTATTATTGAAAATATGGGCAGTGAAAAATATCTTTACTTTACCGTTAACAACAAAGAGTTTATTGCAAAAGTCAACGATCAATCAATTACTACAGCCGATATTGGTAAAAATTTGTATTTCAACCTTGATACAAGCTTCTGTCATATATTTGATTTTTACACTGAAGAAAATCTAACTAATTATTTGTGATTGATATGACAATAACCCCAGGTTGAATAACGGTATTAAACCTTACAATTCCATAAGGCTTCTTACTGCTCGAACTGTCTATTGGTAAATGTCATTAACTCCACGAACTGATTCTTATCAAGGTAATTGAGTTACAAAATTCCATCCATAAAAAAGAGCATATATGAATAAACCGTTGATAACACCGCTTACTCAGTGAGCCTACTATTTAGGTCAGAGCATGTCTTCTGACCATAGTTGGAGGGCATTCAGATTCGCAGTTCACAATGCTTACGTACTGTAGACCTGTAACCAGCTTGAGGATGAATGACGATAAATCCACATTTTAGCTCAGCAATTTTTTCGAAAATGTTAATTAATAATGTTAAAATTGGTAAGATTTCATTTTCATTTCAGGAGCGCGTCTATGATACATTTGGTAAATAAATTGATAAATTTTGGTTTCACTCGCACCGATGCACAGGTTTACATCAGTCTGTTGAAAAACGGTCGTAGCAGTGGTTACAAGATAGCAAAAGAAATTTCACTTTCTCGTTCGTCTGTATACTCATCTATTGATAATCTTTACAAGAACGGTTATATCTTTCTTGTCGATGGTGAAACTAAAGAATATGAAGCAAAATCTCCTGAACTCATACTTTCACAAATTGAAAAAAGCACTATTGACAATATAAAAATTCTAAAAAAAGAACGTGAATTCATTTATAATGTCTCTGGTTTCGATAACTTACATCAGAAAGCTAAAGAGATGCTTTCTTCTGCAGAGTGTGAAATTTACCTCAACACGGATTTTGACTTACATTTTTTGAAAAATGAAATTTTTGAGGCTCTGAATCGACATGTTCGAGTTATTGTTTTTTCATTTAATAAACTTATTACTCCCGACCCACGTGTAGAACTGTATTACCGCTTTAACCATGAAGAAGAATATTACCCTTCTCACCGTTTTATGCTTGTTGTTGATATGAAGACAGTAATGGTTTTTTCACAACGAGCTGAATCACTGGGGTTATACTCGAATAATCGCTTGCTTATCAATATAATTGCCGAACATATCCATAGTGATATATATCTAACCAAGTATCAGCAACAATATCCAGATGCCAATGCATTAATAAATACTTTGCATGAATCTGGCAATGATATGGTGCAGGATGAAAAACATTTGAGTGATAGCAAAAACCGTTAATATTTTCCTTTCATTGTGATCGTCTGTAGGCGATCACAATCTATTTGTCTTTTATAACGTCTAAACTTTTTTATGCAAAGGTATATTTATGATTTTTTTTAACGATATAAAGCCCACTGGTTGGTTAAAGAATAAGATGGAATGGTATATGAACGGTCATATAGGAGAACTGGATAAATTAGTTCCCCATCTTATTACGGAGCATAAAATATATGGAAGAGATCGTATAACTCCACGCACTGTATCTGCTGAAGATGGCGTTATTAAAAAACAGAATAATCCCGATGATAACATGATGCAATATTATTGGTGGGATAGTGAAACTCAATCGAATTGGAAGGATGGATATTGCCGCAGTGCCTACTTGTTAGATAATAAAGAATGGCAGGAAAAAGCGAGCGATTTATGTTTGGAACTTATACGCAAGATGATGATGGCTATATTGGAATTTATGATTCATCATTAAAATTTAACTGTAAAGCAGAAAATGGAGAGTTCTGGGCACAAGCTACTGCCTTGCGTTTTGTGCTTGGATGTTATGAGTCCACCCGTAATGAGAGTTTATTAACTTCTCTTACCCAAGCCGCACAATGCATTATGGCTGGCTACCCTAAAGAAACGTCACATCCTTTCGTTGTGGAACAGGGTTTTGCTGGACATAGCCACGGATTAACAATAACAGATGTTTTCTACCGCCTTTATGAAATAACCAATAACATTGAATATCTCTCATATTGCTTGTGGCTGTATGAAGATTATTCCGCAGGATGCGTGTCGGAGCAAGATCTGCAATATAAAAATGTCATAGACCCTGGTTACCTTCTTAAAGGTCATGGCGTACATACGTATGAGCATATTAGGGCATTAGCCATCGCAGCGAGCCAACGGCCGCAGTATCAAACTGCATTAGATATTTTTTTATCCCAGTTGAAATATTATCTTACACCATCTGGCGCTCCCATTGGTGATGAGTGGATTACAGGACGCACAGCTAATGCCACTTATACAGGCTATGAATATTGTTCTGTTCATGAACTATTTAGCACTTATGTTATGTTAATAAAACTGACCACTAATATTGGTCTGGCCGATGATGCTGAGTGGCTATTCTATAATGCTAGTTTTGGCATGCAGCATCCCATACTTCACGCGATAATGTACTGTAAGACTGATAATTGTTATGAAGCAAATGAAAGGAAACATCCGGACAGTAATCAGTTTAATACCAGATATAAATACTCCCCTACTCATGAGGAGGCTGCTGTCTGCTGCGTACCGAATACAGCAAGAACCATACCGGCTTTTGTCGAAAATATGTTTCAAGAAAATAACAATGGTTTTACTGCATTATTTTATGGCCCGTGTGAGTTTTATGGCACATTTAATAATGTTGCAATTAAAATTACACAATTAACTGAATACCCTCATGATTTAAGCGTAAAATGTCTCATTGAGCCTGAGTCATCTGTTCGTTTTGCTCTCAGTTTCCGTTACCCCGGCTGGGCAAAAATGATGATTATTAATGGTGTTACTTTTACTAAAAATGATACTCAAAACTCACTTATTATTTTAGATAGAACATGGCAACATCATGATGTGATTGACATTAAATTTATAGCTGATATACAGTTTAATACTGACTTATGTGGTGACACTTATATTTCCAGAGGTCCCGTTTTATATGCAATTGAGCTTGAGAGCGATATTTTAATCAAAAAAACTCTGCTGAACGGGAAATATTTTGACTCAGGATACATACCCTGTAGTAGAGCTGATGAATCTATCCAGTTCTCTTATGCTGATATGGAATCTTTTTCATATTCAACCTCACCAGAGGGCAAACAATACATTGAAGGCTGTTTTTATTTAAACAAGACTAAAATAGTCAGAAAACTTATACCATTTGGTCAAACCATTCTTCGCAAAGTAACTTTCTCCAATATAGAGAGTTAATATTTTCGAGTATTATAATTAATTAAAGGGATTTCTATGTACCTTACTGATAATATTATCAAACTGTCGAATAAAATAGGTCAGCGTGTTTATACTGTTGTCTCTGAAATGTCGATTGAAGCATGGATAACAAAAGAACCGCAGCCTTTTGTTTATCGCCGTAGCGGCGCTTACCAGAAACTCACCATTGGCTCAGACTGGGGTCAACTGTTTGACTGTGCCTGGATGCGAGTTTATGGTAAACGTCCAGCAGATAAATTTAGACACAAACTCGTCGCTCTCGTTGATATCGGTGGCGAAGGTCTTATTGTGGATAAGAATGGTTCACCCATCTGCGGCATCACGAATAAAGCATCATCTTATGGCGTACCGCCAGATAAACCAGGTAAATGGGTGGTTGACCTTTCTCTCGTTAGTGAAAATGACGAGGTCGAGTTTTGGATTGATGCTGCGTGCAACGATTTATTTGGCTATGTCACTAATGGAGGGATTATTACTGATGTTCATATCGCGACATGTAATCAACTACTGAAATCCCTTTATTATGATGTTGAAGTGCTTTTCGACTGGATTAATGATGGTCAGAAGTTTGAATCCATACATCCTAAAGGTATTATCCCAGAAAAAATTATCACCAAAAGAAGCGAGCGTACTGACGAAATCATAAGAATTCTCGAATATATTGATAATACGTTAATTACCTTTAGCAATGAAGAAATAATTAAATGTCAAATTGCAATCCAATCCATAATTAGTAAAAACAATAATCCTTCAGAGTTCAGGATTATGGCTACTGGTCATGCCCATTTAGATATAGCGTGGATGTGGCCTTTAAGAGAAGGACGCAGAAAAGCAATAAGAACATTTGCCACCGCCCTGACAAACATTGAAAAATATCCTGATTACATTTTTGGCGCTAGTCAGTACCAACTTTTTCACTGGATAAAAAAAGATTATCCCTATTTCTTCGAAAAGTTAAAAAAACAAATCGCCGCAGGCCGCTTTGAGTTACAAGGTTGCTTTTGGGTCGAATGCGATTTAAATCTGGTAAGTGGTGAATCGCTGATAAGGCAAATCATGCATGGGACACGATTCACACTGCAGAATTTTTCAAAGAAGATAAATTATGTCTGGCAACCGGATGTCTTTGGATTCCCCGCCACGCTTCCACAAATTCTCAAAAAATCAGGCATTAACTATATTGCATCGCAAAAGCTCTCACAAAACAAGATTAATAAATTTAATAATTACCTTTTCCGCTGGCAAGGCCTGGATGGCTCAGAAATTCTGATGCATAACTTTCCTGAAGATACGTATGATAGCCGAGCCCGCGCTCGCTCTTTAGAATATATTGAACAAAACTATAATGAAAAAGAAATCTGTCCCTATGCGCTTATGGTGTATGGTGTCGGTGATGGCGGCGCTGGCCCCGGTGAGGAACATATAGAACGATTAACACGCATACGCAATATTGATGGCTTACCTCATGTTGATTTCAGCCGTGTTGATAAGTTCTTCACTCACGCCGACGCCTTTCGCGAATCCTTGCCCATTATTTCGGGTGAACTTTACTTCGAGGCTCATCAAGGGTGCTTTACATCAGAGTCAGCAACTAAAGCCCATAATCGAATTATGGAAAATAAACTCCATGATGCTGAATTTTTTATAACTATTACTAATAATATGACGTCAATTCTTCGCAGTGAGTTTGATGAAATATGGAAAGCGATGCTGACCTTGCAATTCCATGACATCCTTCCCGGCTCATGTATTTCAAGAGTTTATCATGAAACTGAAAAGGAATATCTTAAACTAGAAGCAAAAACCGAGAAAATTATTTCTGATGCGCAGTCTACTTTATTAAGTAAAATTGACACTTCATCTTATAAAGATCCGCACATTTTATTTAATACCACCTGTTTTGCTCGTAACGAATGGATCAATATAAACAACAACTGGCTCAAAGCACGAGTAAACTCTTATGGTTATGCTGTGATTGATCCAAAGAATAAGATCGTAAATGGTCTGAAGGCAGAATCTCGAAGTATTGAAAATAATTACATTAAACTTCTTTTTTCAGAAAACGGTGATTTAATTTCACTATATGATAAAAGATATAGTAAAGAATACATTACTGAAAATATGCACAGTGAGATCCGTGCATACCACGAAGATGCAGGTTTTTTCGCGGCCTGGGATTTTGCTTCAAATTATCGTGATGGGGAATCATATGTTTTACTCGCTGAAAAAATGACAACTGTAATCAGCGGGCCTAAAACTACGATGACGCTGATTTATCACTACAATTCCTCTTATCTTCGCTTCGCATTTACCCTGACACAGGACAGTCCACGCGTTGATGTCCAAACTTTTATTGATTGGCACGAACCTAATGTTTCTCTCAAAGTCAAAT
>OICT01000803.1_pt1 | contig 14129 bp, 12 predicted proteins | sample 1581331 | NCBI WGS metagenome assembly OICT01 (sample SAMEA3882544, study PRJEB24775) | human gut metagenome | biome: human-associated habitat; feature: intestine environment; material: feces | place: Netherlands | collected 2009/2010 | reverse complement strand
CAAAGCCAGTACTACCGCGCCCGCCAGCACCGCCCAGAGCAGCATACTGCCCCCCATTAATCCGGCGATCAGCAGCACAACCACTACACTGACAATCGGCAGATAAAACTTCAGCGGCCAGACGTTCGCTACCACATCATTACGTAATACGCGTAAAGGCTGAGTTGCCAGCAACAAGCGGTATGGTCGTAGCCCCACCAGCAGCGAGATGACCGTCATGGTGCCCAGCGCCCATAGCCACGGCCAGAGGCTGGCTGGCGGTAGTGCAGCAGGCAGAACGGGCTTGAGCAGCACCATCAACACGTTTTCGAACAACAGGCCTATCGCCCCACCGGTAACGGCTGAAAGCGTCAGCACCATCAACCACTGACCGACGATTAGCTTACGCAGTTGCGCTCGCCCTGCCCCCAGCGTTTTGAGGATCGCCACCAGATCGTAGCGACTGCGACAGTAATGATTCATCGCTACCGCCACTGCTGCCACTGCCAGCAGCAAGGTCAGAAGCGCCGAAAGCAGCAGGAACTGTTGCGAGCGTTCCATCGATCGCCCCAGCGCGCCTTCGTCCTGTTCCAGACCGTACCAGCGTTGTTCGGGTTTAAGCTGAGGTAACAACCATTTCTCATAGCTGTCGAGCTGGTTCTCACTGCCGCCGAATTTATAGCGCCAGGTGACCCGACTCCCCGGCTGCACGGCTCCGGTTTTATCGACATCCGCCAGATTCATCATCAGACGCGGAGCCATCTGGAAGGGGTTAAAACCGGAATCCGGTTCCTGAATCACTTCTCCGGCAATCCGCAAGGTGGCATCGCCCACGTCAATGGTGTCGCCCGTTTTCAGGTTAAGCAGTGCCATCAGGCGTGGGGCCAGCAATACGCTGCCCGCCTGCGGTTTCAGGCCAGGGGGATTGGTTTGCAGATCGCCATACATCGGGTAGATATCATCCACCGCTTTAACGTTCGCCAGCTGCGGTGTGTCGCCTGCAAATGTCATGGTGGCGAAAGTCAGCTGCTTGCCGACTTTCAGGCCGCGCTTTTGCGCTTCCTCCAGCCACGCTTGCGGCACTTCGCGCGAACTGCGCAACGCCCGATCGCCCGCCATAAATTCACGGCTTTGCTGGCTTAAGCCTTTTTCCATGCGATCGCTGATATTACCCAGCGCCAGCACGCAGGCCACCGCCAGGCTTAACGCCAGCCAGACAATCAATAGCGAAGGCGAGCGCCATTCGCGCCAGAACCAGCGTGCAATCATGCTTCCTCCTGCAACTGCCCGTTCACCAGCCGTAAGCAGCGGTCGCAGCGTGCCGCCAGTTGCAGGTCGTGGGTCACCATAATCAACGTGGTGCCATGCTCACGGTTGAGGGAAAACAGCAGGTCGGCAATTTTATCGCCGGTCTGGCGGTCAAGGTTGCCGGTGGGTTCGTCGGCAAACAGCACATCAGGTCGACCGTTAAAGGCTCGTGCCAGCGCCACTCGTTGCTGTTCACCGCCGGAAAGCTGTGCCGGAAGATGATCCAGACGTTTACCCAGACCTAACTGTTCGAGCAACGCTTTCGCTCCGTTACGACTTTCCGCGCTACTCTCACCGCGCAGCAGCGCCGGAAGCTCGACGTTTTCCAGCGCGTTAAGGGTAGGAATTAACATAAATGACTGAAAAACAAAGCCGACGTGCTTCGCGCGCAACTTTGCCCGCGCTTCTTCGTCCATATTATGTAGCGGTTGTCCCACCAGACTCACTTCGCCACTGCTGCCGTCATCAAGCCCGGCGAGGATCGCCAGCAAGGTTGACTTACCCGATCCCGACTCGCCCACCAGTGCGATGGTCTCGCCACGTTTGACAACCAGCTCAACTCCGGTGAGGATGGAGAGTTCATGCTCCCCCTGACCGACGGACTTCTTAAGATGATGAACTTCAACAATGTTTTCCGCTGGCATTTGCCCTTCCTGTTCCTGGTCCTGTTAACCTTCCGTGCCGCCGCAGCGGACACGTTATTGATTCTGGGTGATAGCCTGAGCGCCGGGTATCGAATGTCTGCCAGCGCGGCCTGGCCTGCCTTGTTGAATGATAAGTGGCAGAGTAAAACGTCGGTAGTTAATGCCAGCATCAGCGGCGACACCTCGCAACAAGGACTGGCGCGCCTTCCGGCTCTGCTGAAACAGCATCAGCCGCGCTGGGTGCTGGTTGAACTGGGCGGCAATGACGGTTTGCGTGGTTTTCAGCCACAGCAAACCGAGCAAACGCTGCGCCAGATTTTGCAGGATGTCAAAGCCGCCAACGCTGAACCATTGTTAATGCAAATACGTCTGCCTGCAAACTATGGTCGCCGTTATAATGAAGCCTTTAGCGCCATTTACCCCAAACTCGCCAAAGAGTTTGATGTTCCGCTGCTGCCCTTTTTTATGGAAGAGGTCTACCTCAAGCCACAATGGATGCAGGATGACGGTATTCATCCCAACCGCGACGCCCAGCCGTTTATTGCCGACTGGATGGCGAAGCAGTTGCAGCCTTTAGTAAATCATGACTCATAAAGCAACGGAGATCCTGACAGGTAAAGTTATGCAAAAATCGGTCTTAATTACCGGATGTTCCAGTGGAATTGGCCTGGAAAGCGCGCTCGAATTAAAACGCCAGGGTTTTCATGTGCTGGCAGGTTGCCGAAAACCGGATGATGTTGAGCGTATGAACAACATGGGATTTACCGGCGTGTTGATCGATCTGGATTCACCAGAAAGTGTTGATCGCGCAGCAGACGAGGTGATCGCCCTGACCGATAATTGTCTGTATGGGATCTTTAACAATGCCGGATTCGGCATGTATGGCCCCCTTTCCACCATCAGCCGTGCGCAGATGGAACAGCAGTTTTCCGCCAACTTTTTCGGCGCACACCAGCTCACCATGCGCATGTTACCCGCGATGTTACCGCACGGTGAAGGGCGTATTGTGATGACATCATCGGTGATGGGATTAATCTCCACGCCGGGTCGTGGCGCTTACGCGGCCAGTAAATATGCGCTGGAGGCGTGGTCAGACGCACTGCGCATGGAGCTGCGCCACAGCGGAATTAAAGTCAGCCTGATCGAACCCGGTCCCATTCGTACTCGCTTCACCGACAACGTCAACCAGACGCAAAGTGATAAACCAGTCGAAAATCCCGGCATCGCCGCCCGCTTTACGTTGGGACCGGAAGCGGTGGTGGACAAAGTACGCCATGCTTTTATTAGCGAGAAGCCGAAGATGCGCTATCCGGTAACGCTGGTGACCTGGGCAGTAATGGTGCTCAAGCGCCTGCTGCCGGGGCGCGTGATGGACAAAATATTGCAGGGGTGAGTTGAAGCGCGCGCTTAAGCCCCCATGTCAAAGAAAATATCGACAACAGAGAGCGACTCCATGTCCGTAGAAAATATTGTCAACATTAACGAATCTAACCTGCAACAGGTTCTTGAACAGTCGATGACCACTCCGGTGCTGTTCTATTTTTGGTCTGAACATAGCCAGCACTGTTTGCAGTTAACCCCGATCCTGGAAAGCCTCGCGGCGCAGTACAACGGGCAATTTATTCTGGCGAAGCTGGACTGTGACGCGGAGCAGATGATTGCCGCCCAGTTTGGTCTGCGCGCGATTCCGACCGTGTATCTGTTCCAGAACGGGCAACCGGTAGATGGCTTCCAGGGGCCGCAACCGGAAGAGGCGATCCGCGCCCTGCTGGATAAAGTGCTGCCGCGCGAAGAAGAGCTGAAAGCGCAGCAGGCGATGCAACTGATGCAGGAAGGCAATTACACCGATGCCCTGCCATTGCTGAAAGACGCCTGGCAGTTGTCGAATCAGAACGGGGAGATCGGCCTGCTGCTGGCAGAAACGCTGATTGCGCTGAACCGTTCTGAAGATGCGGAAGCGGTGCTGAAAACCATTCCGTTGCAGGATCAGGACACCCGCTACCAGGGGCTGGTGGCGCAAATCGAACTGCTGAAGCAGGCGGCTGATACTCCGGAAATTCAACAGTTGCAACAGCAGGTGGCGGAGAATCCAGAAGATGCCGCACTGGCGACGCAACTGGCGCTGCAACTGCATCAGGTTGGGCGCAATGAAGAGGCGCTGGAGTTGCTGTTCGGGCATCTGCGTAAAGATCTCACCGCCGCAGACGGTCAGACGCGTAAAACGTTCCAGGAGATCCTCGCTGCGCTGGGTACGGGTGATGCACTGGCGTCGAAGTATCGCCGCCAGCTGTATGCATTGTTGTATTGATATTCCGTTGATCGGCACATGAACCACAACGCCGGATGCGATGCTGCGCATCCGGCATCGCATCATTTCTTCTTCAATTGCGTCACCACCAACTGGTGGCGCGAATTATAAAACTTACGATAGGTTAAATAGCAGGCAATAATGGTCGACAAGCTGGCGGTTGAGAGCAGCATAAAGGTCACCATAATCTGATATTTAATCGCCTTCACCGGATCAATCCCGGCAAATATCAGCCCGGACATCATTCCTGGTAAACTCACTAAGCCAACCGTTTTTGCTGAATCGACCGTCGGAATTAAAGCCGCGCGAATACTGTCGCGAATCAATATCGCTGAAGCCTGCTTCGGCGTCGCACCAAGACTCAGTTTCTCCTGAATCTGTTGCTGTTCGCTAATGACCCGTTGCCCTAAATTGTTGTAACACAACCCCACCGCTACCATGGCGTTACCGGCAATCATCCCGGCGATAGGGATCACCTGCATCGGGATAAATTCAATCGACCCTGAGAGAATCAGCACCGCCAGGGTAATTCCCGCCCCGACCGTAATGGCAATAAACGATGAGATAAAAGCTTTAGCAATATATTTACTGCGTTTTTGCGCGTTCCACGCCGCATTAAAGCAGATAAATAACACCATCAATAATGTCAGGCTGGCATCATCCACGCTGAAAATATACTTCAGCACATAGCCGACAATAATCAGCTGAATTATCGCTCGCCCGACGCTCCAGAGAATATCTTTCTCCAGCGCCAGTTTTTCTTTATGGCTAATTAAGATTGCCACCACCACCAGCATTAATGCCAGTGCTAATGATTCGTTAGTAATATTATGCGAGTTCATAGCGTGCTTCCTGCATTTCTCCGGCATGCGGTTGCAGTGTAATCACTTTATCCGCATGATTAATTTCGTCTTTATCGTGTGTCACCCACAGCACGGCAATATTTTGCTCGCGCACATAACGATGGATCATCTCATTGACGTTATGTTTATTACTTTCATCCAGCGCACTGGTTATTTCATCCAGCAATAAAACCTTCGGCATAAATTGCAGGTTACGAATCAATGAGATGCGTTGTTTTTCACCACCAGATAGCTCGGCGATATTTTTCGTCAAAATGCTGTCCGGCAAAGCGAAGCGTTCGAGAAAATCGAGAAAAATGGCCGGGTCAGGCTGCTGGTTACGGATCTGCCAGGGAAAGATCAGATTATCGTATACCGTATCGCCAAACAGCGTCGGCGTCTGGGCGCAGTAAGAGACTTGCTGGCGGTAGATTTCTGGCTTTAGTGTGCTGACATCCTCACCTTCAAACAGTAACGTTCCGCTGGTTGGGCTGATCAATGAAGCAACTATTTTTAGCAGCGTACTTTTGCCACAACCGGAAGGACCGGTAATTAACTTAAATTCGCCAGCACGCAGCGAAAAATTGATGTTATTAAGAATCTTCGCATCACCCGCCAGATATCCTACGTTTTGTAGCTGAAGCAAAGGACTATTTTCCTGCATCACTGTTCCCTTTTTCTGATTTTTACTAAAAACAGTTTATCCTTCTCAGGAATAAGGGGGAACTCTCTTTCAGTAATCAGGTATAATTTGTTTAATCAAGCAGCAATTTTGCTGATTATGGACGGTACAACAGGAGGTTTTTCCGATGCTTATCTTTATCCCGATTCTCATTTTTGTCGCGCTGGTCATTGTCGGCGCGGGCGTCAAAATCGTGCCGCAGGGCTATCAATGGACGGTAGAACGTTTTGGTCGCTATACCAAAACGTTACAGCCGGGGCTCAGTCTGGTGGTGCCGTTTATGGATCGCATTGGTCGCAAGATCAATATGATGGAGCAAGTGCTCGATATCCCTTCCCAGGAAGTTATCTCGAAAGATAACGCCAACGTTACCATCGACGCAGTCTGTTTTATTCAGGTGATTGACGCGCCGCGCGCGGCTTATGAAGTCAGCAATCTGGAGCTGGCGATCATCAACCTGACCATGACTAACATCCGTACCGTGTTGGGTTCAATGGAACTTGACGAAATGCTCTCTCAGCGCGACAGCATCAACTCACGCCTGCTGCGTATTGTCGATGAAGCCACCAACCCGTGGGGGATTAAAGTCACCCGTATTGAAATTCGCGACGTGCGCCCACCGGCAGAGCTTATCTCTTCAATGAACGCGCAGATGAAAGCGGAACGTACCAAACGCGCTTACATTCTTGAAGCGGAAGGGATCCGTCAGGCGGAAATCCTCAAAGCCGAAGGTGAAAAACAGTCGCAAATCCTGAAAGCGGAAGGCGAACGTCAGTCGGCGTTTTTACAGGCTGAAGCGCGTGAACGTTCCGCCGAAGCAGAAGCCCGCGCCACCAAAATGGTGTCTGAAGCTATCGCCTCCGGTGATATTCAGGCGGTGAACTACTTCGTAGCGCAGAAATACACCGAAGCGTTACAGCAGATCGGTTCCTCCAGTAACAGCAAAGTAGTGATGATGCCATTAGAGGCCAGCAGCCTGATGGGGTCGATTGCCGGGATTGCCGAGCTGGTGAAAGACAGCGCCAACAAACGGACTCAGCCATGATGGAGTTAATGGTCGTTCATCCACATATTTTCTGGCTCAGTCTCGGCGGTTTGCTGCTGGCAGCCGAGATGCTGGGCGGAAATGGTTATTTGTTGTGGAGCGGCGTGGCAGCGGTGATTACCGGCCTGGTGGTTTGCCATCCTGACGCTGCTCGCCGCCTGGCTGTGGTGGAAATGGTTGTCGCGGCGGGTGCGCGAACAAAAGCACAGCGATAGTCATTTAAACCAGCGCGGGCAGCAGCTGATTGGCCGACGTTTTGTGCTAGAATCTCCGCTGGTCAACGGGCGCGGTCATATGCGCGTCGGTGACAGTTCATGGCCTGTCAGCGCCAGCGAGGATCTCGGTGCAGGTACGCATGTTGAAGTCATTGCGATAGAAGGGATAACCCTACATATCCGAGCAGTCTCGTCTTAATCACCCTGCCCGATGATGACAGCAGCCGGAGAGATTTTCGATAATCGGGCAGTCGGCGCTGTCATCGCCAGGGCAGGCATTCGCCAGTGCCAGCAGCTGGTCGCGCATGGATTGCAGCTCCTCAATGTGTCGTTCGATCTCCGCCACCTTCTCCAGCGTGCGGCGTTTGACGTCGGCGCTGTGCCGCTGCGGGTCGTTAAACAGATTCACCAGCTCGCCGCTCTCTTCCAGGTTAAAGCCCACCTGCCGTGCCTGGCGCAGTAAGGTCAGTTCGTTGAGATGCTGCTGCGTGTAGGTGCGATAACCGTTTTCGCTGCGCATCGGCGGCGTCACCAGCCCCTTCTCTTCATAGAAGCGAATGGCTTTGCTGGTCAGGCCGGTAATTTTTGCTACATCGCTGATGTTCATCGTTCGCGCAACGCCTCCTGTGCTTTGTTAAAGGGTTTCAACAGATATTCAAGCACGTTTTTTTGCCAGTGCGAATATCGACCGCCACCACAATAATACAGGAAGTACTGCGCACAGAGAGATGTTATACGGTTTTATTGCGCTTCATGACCATTGCCACAATAAGGCTGAGTAAGAGTGAGCCAATAATCCATATCAACGCACGGCTACCCTGGGACCACAGGCTGTAGATAAAGCCAACGATCACCAACAACATCACCAACGTACCAACGATAAGAATCGGCAACGAGGCGTGAATATCATGACGCAGGCGGATCGCCACCACAAACACCGCCAGGTAGCAAATCAAAAAGGTGGCGCTGGCAACACTGGCGAGTGAGCCTAAATTTAGCGCCGCCGTCATCAGCATAATCAACACCACGACAATGATGTTGCCCCAGGTACTCTGCCGCCACAGGGATTTATTCATTAGCTTCGGCAGTTCGCGTTCGCTGCCCATGTTGTCCATGATGTTAAACACGGCGAACAGGTTCGCGTTAATGGCTGAAGCCGTCGCCAGTAAAGCGCCGATGACGACGATCACATAACCCACATGTCCAAGCAGCGGAGAAGCAGCCTGCGCTACGGCGGTATCGGCATATTTTTCTAACTCTAATGCCGATACATCGCTAAGCAAAACCAGTGCCAGCGAGATATAAAGCAACGTGGTAACGCCAATCGCCACCAGAAACGCCCGCGGCATAATGACCTGCGGATCTTTCACTTTATCCGCCGCGTTCGCCATCATGCCAAAGCCCGCATAGGCAAGGAAGGTTATCCCGATACAGGAGAAGAACGCACCGGAGCTGGGGGGCGCAGAGACAGAAATATGCGCCGGTTGCAACGACCAGACACCGGCAATAATCAGCAATAACAGGATCATCATTTTAATGCCGACGAGGATCACTTCCAGCCGCCCTACCGCATGGTTGCTTAAGGAGTTGAAAAGCGTCATCACCGCAATGATCCCCAACGCGTAGAGCAAAATAAGGTGCTCCTCCTGGCTGCCTTCATGCAAAAACTGCACGGCATAAGCGCCAAAAGCACGGGCGACCATGGCGATGCTCACCGCCAGCGTCAACAGGTACAGTAACGAGAGCGCCAGCGAAAAGACGCCGTTGCCTAATCCGCGACGAAAGAAGTCGATAATGCCGCCATTGCTGGGATAGCTCGCCCCCAGACGCGCATAGGCATAACCGGAAAACATCGCCACAATACCGCCAAAAGCAAAGGCGACCCAGGTCGAGGCTTCCATTAGCAATGCAGCCTGCCCCAGCAGCGCGAAGATCCCCGCCCCCACCATTGCCCCAATGCCGATGGAAACGACGTTCCATAGACCGAGAGGTTTGTTACCGTTATTACCTTCCGTGTTCATCATGATCAGCCCTTAAACACGTTATAGCCGAGTTGCTTAGCGACCGATGCCACCATTTTTTGACCGCGAACACTGTTGCCTTCTTCGTCCAGCGGTGGTGAGAACGCGGCAATTCCCATCACGCCAGGGACGACCGCCAGAATACCGCCACCTACACCGCTTTTGCCCGGTAAACCAACGCGATACGCCCAGTCACCGGAGCGACCATACAGCCCTTCCATCATCATTTCGGCCAGAATGTACGGCACGTTGTCGGCCTGAAGAACGCGTTCATGCGTCAGCGGATTCACACCCCCCGCCGCCAGCGTCGCGCCAAGTGTTGCCAGTTCAACAGTATTGAGGAGCGTGGAGCACTGACGGGTGTACACGTCACAGGCTTCCATTGCATCACAATAGAGATATCCGGCGGAGTACAGCAGCCAGGCAATGGCCCGGTTATGGAAGTTGGTTGTTTGTTCCGACTGGTTGACTTCGTCAGAGAGCGCTACCTGCTCACCAGCCAGTTGCTGTTGGATATGTAAAATTCGCTGCCAGCGTTGTTCAACATTTTCAGCGTTAATCAGGCTGGTGGTGGCAATGGCGCCAGCATTTACCAGTGGCGAAAGCGGTTTGCCGCCATGCAACTCTAAGGCGATAACTGAGTTAAAGGGCAATCCGGTCGGGTCAGCGCCAATTTTGTCCTGTACCGCCTGCGGGCCGACATCCTCTAACGCAAGGGCTAACGTACAGACTTTCGAGATGGATTCCAGCGCAAAGCGGTAATCACTATCACCCGCGCGATAGATGTTGCCATCGCAGGTCACAATAGCCACTGCTGCCAGTTGACTAGGTACATTCGCCAGAAAGGGAATGTAGTCGGCATTTTGTCCGCCGTTAAGTGAGTGAAATTGGGTGTAAGCCTGATCCACTGCCTGCTGTAATTTGTTTGCATCTAACATCTTTTGTTAACTCCTTTTTATAGATGCGGGAGGTAATTCCTCACCCCGGTGCCGATTTTCAGGCATCTTGATTTAACTTAGCACCCGCAACTTAACTTCAGGAAAACAAAGAGATAAATGTCTAATCCTGATGCAAATTGAGCCAATTTTTTAATCTTTACGGACTTTTACTCGCCTGGTTTATTAATTTCTTGACCTTCCCCTTGCTGGAAGGTTTAACCTTTATCACAGCCAGTCAAAACTGTCTTAAAGGAGTGTTTTATGTCACAAACTATCGACCTGACCCTGGACGGCCTGTCCTGCGGTCACTGCGTTAAACGCGTGAAAGAAAGTCTCGAACAGCGCCCGGATGTGGAACAAGCGGATGTGTCTATCACTGAAGCGCACGTTACCGGGACTGCCAGTGCAGAACAGCTGATCGAAACCATCAAACAAGCGGGTTATGACGCATCTGTAAGCCACCCAAAGGCTAAACCGCTGGCGGAGTCATCAATCCCGTCGGAAGCACTGACAGCGGTTTCTGAGGCGCTTCCGGCAGCGACCGCCGATGACGATGACAGCCAGCAGTTGCTGCTGAGCGGCATGAGCTGCGCCAGCTGTGTCACCCGCGTACAAAATGCGCTGCAAAGCGTACCGGGCGTCACTCAGGCACGGGTAAACCTGGCGGAGCGTACTGCGCTGGTGATGGGCAGTGCCTCCCCACAAGATTTAGTGCAGGCGGTGGAAAAAGCGGGCTACGGCGCGGAAGCGATTGAAGATGACGCGAAACGCCGTGAGCGCCAGCAGGAAACCGCCGTTGCTACGATGAAGCGCTTCCGCTGGCAGGCAATTGTCGCACTGGCGGTGGGTATCCCGGTGATGGTCTGGGGGATGATTGGCGATAACATGATGGTCACCGCTGACAACCGCAGCCTGTGGTTGGTTATCGGCCTGATAACCCTGGCGGTGATGGTTTTCGCCGGCGGCCATTTTTACCGCAGTGCATGGAAAAGCCTGCTGAACGGTGCAGCGACGATGGATACGCTGGTGGCGCTGGGTACTGGCGTGGCGTGGCTCTATTCGATGAGCGTCAACCTGTGGCCGCAGTGGTTCCCGATGGAAGCGCGACATCTTTATTACGAAGCCAGCGCGATGATTATCGGTCTGATCAATCTCGGCCATATGCTGGAAGCACGCGCACGTCAGCGTTCTTCTAAGGCGCTGGAGAAATTACTCGATTTAACCCCACCGACGGCGCGCCTGGTTACTGACGAAGGTGAAAAAAGCGTGCCTCTGGCGGAAGTGCAGCCAGGTATGTTGCTGCGCCTGACGACCGGCGATCGCGTGCCGGTAGATGGCGAGATTACCCAGGGCGAAGCATGGCTGGATGAAGCGATGCTGACGGGCGAACCAATCCCGCAGCAAAAAGGCGAAGGCGAAAGCGTCCATGCCGGGACAGTGGTACAGGACGGTAGCGTGCTGTTTCGTGCCAGTGCGGTTGGCAGCCATACCACGCTGTCACGGATCATTCGCATGGTGCGCCAGGCCCAGAGCAGCAAGCCAGAAATCGGTCAGCTGGCGGATAAAATCTCAGCCGTATTTGTACCTGTGGTGGTGGTGATTGCGCTGGTCAGTGCGGCAATCTGGTACTTCTTTGGTCCGGCACCGCAAATTGTTTATACCCTGGTGATTGCCACCACGGTACTGATTATCGCCTGTCCGTGTGCGCTGGGGCTGGCGACGCCGATGTCGATTATTTCCGGCGTCGGGCGGGCGGCTGAGTTTGGCGTGCTGGTGCGGGACGCCGACGCGCTGCAACGCGCCAGTACACTCGATACCGTCGTGTTCGATAAAACCGGGACGCTGACCGAAGGGAAGCCGCAGGTTGTCGCAGTGAAAACGTTTGCTGATGTTGATGAAGCGCAGGCATTGCGTCTGGCGGCGGCACTGGAGCAAGGTTCCAGCCATCCGCTGGCACGGGCGATCCTCGATAAAGCAGGTGATATGCAGCTGCCGCAGGTCAACGGTTTCCGCACATTGCGCGGGCTGGGCGTGAGCGGTGAAGCTGAAGGTCATGCGTTATTGCTGGGCAATCAGGCGCTGTTAAATGAGCAACAGGTTGGTACCAAAGCTATCGAAGCGGAGATTACTGCTCAGGCATCGCAAGGGGCAACGCCTGTGCTGCTGGCGGTTGACGGGAAAGCGGTAGCCCTGCTGGCAGTACGCGATCCATTGCGTAGTGATAGCGTGGCGGCGCTGCAACGCCTGCATAAAGCGGGATATCGTCTGGTGATGTTGACCGGGGATAACCCAACCACCGCCAATGCGATCGCCAAAGAAGCCGGGATTGATGAAGTGATCGCCGGGGTGCTGCCGGACGGTAAAGCCGAAGCGATTAAACGCCTGCAAAGTGAAGGACGTCAGGTGGCAATGGTGGGCGACGGCATTAACGATGCGCCAGCGCTGGCCCAGGCGGATGTCGGTATTGCGATGGGGGGCGGCAGTGATGTTGCCATTGAAACCGCGGCGATTACCCTGATGCGCCATAGCCTGATGGGCGTTGCGGATGCGCTCGCGATTTCCCGCGCAACGCTGCGCAACATGAAGCAGAACCTGCTCGGTGCCTTTATCTACAACAGTATCGGTATTCCGGTCGCCGCCGGTATTTTGTGGCCGTTTACTGGAACACTGCTTAACCCGGTAGTTGCCGGAGCGGCAATGGCGCTCTCGTCGATTACCGTAGTGAGTAACGCCAACCGGTTGCTGCGGTTTAAACCGAAGGAATAAGTATGTCATTGCGGATGCGCTGCTTTAGGGTGGCACATTTGGCATCGACGCATGACTGCCGGATGCGGCGTGAACGCCTTATCCGGCCTACGAGATGAAGCGATGTTTTGGCCTTACGCGACCTTTTTTGCACGCTCTTCACGGCGTGCCAAATATTCAGCCACTGTTTCAATCCGTCCCAATTCTTCCTGGGTGCGCATGTTGTTTTCAACTTCCCAAAGATCAACTGCCGCCTGGAGGTTTAGCCTAAAATCGACTGTGGTATCAAAAACTTTCGCCAGACGGAATGCCATCTCAGTGGTGAGTTTACGATTGTTATTGATCAGTGCACTGACGCTATTACGATGAACATGCAGCAACTCTGCTAACTCATTGATTTTCAAATCGAGCGGTTCCAGATATTCATAGAGAAGAATATCTCCGGGTGTCGTCGGTTTTCTTGTTGCCTGTTTCATGGTTTTTAACTGTTGCTTCCCTGTGAATAGCGATGCAAGAACATACTGAATCATACAAACACATTAAACAAGTCCCCAACTCCATTTGCGCCATCCCTCACCGCGCGCTAGCATGATATTTCACAAAGGGAGGTCGTATGGATCTGTTGTACCGGGTAAAAACGCTTTGGGCCGCGCTGCGCGGTAATCATTACACCTGGCCTGCCATCGATATCACCCTTCCCGGCAATCGCCATTTTCATCTGATTGGCAGTATTCATATGGGTAGCCACGATATGGCTCCCCTGCCCACCCGTTTGCTCAAAAAGCTCAAAAACGCCGATGCGCTGATCGTCGAGGCGGATGTTTCCACCAGCGATACGCCTTTTGCTAATTTGCCTACTTGCGAGGCGCTGGAAGAGCGCATTAACGAGGAGCAACTCCAAAATCTGCAGCACATTAGCCAGGAGATGGGCATTTCTCCGTCGCTCTTTTCTACTCAACCGCTGTGGCAAATCGCGATGGTTCTTCAGGCGACGCAGGCACAAAAACTGGGGCTGCGGGCAGAATACGGTATCGATTACCAGTTATTGCAGGCGGCGAAGCAACAACATAAACCCGTGATTGAACTGGAAGGGGCTGAAAACCAGATTACCATGTTGCTCCAGCTCCCTGACAAAGGACTGGCGCTGCTGGACGATACGCTGACCCACTGGCATACCAACGCACGGTTGCTGCAACAAATGATGAGCTGGTGGCTGAATGCACCTCCGCAAAATAATGATATAACGCTGCCCAATACGTTCAGTCAGTCGCTGTACGATGTGCTGATGCATCAGCGAAATCTCGCCTGGCGGGATAAATTACGCGCCATGCCGCCGGGGCGATATGTGGTCGCGGTCGGTGCACTACACCTGTATGGAGAAGGGAATTTGCCGCAAATGTTG
>OICT01000792.1_pt1 | contig 14270 bp, 9 predicted proteins | sample 1581331 | NCBI WGS metagenome assembly OICT01 (sample SAMEA3882544, study PRJEB24775) | human gut metagenome | biome: human-associated habitat; feature: intestine environment; material: feces | place: Netherlands | collected 2009/2010 | reverse complement strand
TTCTGCTCGGCGTGCTCATCTTCGTCGACGACTACTTCAACTGCCTGACCGTCGGCTCGGTCATGCTGCCCGTCACCGACCGGCACAAGATCTCCCGCGCCAAGCTCGCCTACATCATCGATTCCACCGCCGCCCCCATCTGCATGATTGCCCCCATTTCCTCTTGGGCGGCAGCCGTCTCCGGCGTCGTGGAGGACTACAGCGGCTTTGACCTGTTCATCCGCGCCATTCCCTTCAATTTCTATTCGCTGCTCACCATCGTTATGGTGCTGTTCCTTTGCAAGACCGGCATGGACTACGGCCCCATGCGCCGGCATGAGCTCAACGCCATCCGCAATAACGACCTGTTCACCGAGGGCGAGCAGCCCGAAGCGGTGGAGGAGGTCACCAACCCCCGTGCCCGCGTTATCGATCTGCTGCTGCCCATCATCGTTCTGGTGGTGCTGTGCGTCGGCGGTTTGGTCTACTCCGGCTACCTCAATGGCGCCGATAATTTCATCGATGCCTTTGCCAACTGCGATGCCTTCTTCGGCCTGCCCTGGGGCGCTATTGTGGCGCTGGTCTTTACCGTCATCTATTTTGTTCTCCGCCGGGTCATCTCCTTTAAGGATGCCATGAGCTGTATCCCGCAGGGCTTCTGCGCCATGGTTCCCGCTATCCTCATCCTCACCCTTGCCACCTCCCTTAAGAACATGACCACCCTGTTGGGCGCCAAGGAATTTGTCGCCGGGCTCATGCACAGCGCCTCCAGCGGCCTTTACAGCCTGCTCCCCGCCGTGATCTTCCTCGTAGCCTGCGGCCTGGCGTTTGCCACCGGTACCTCTTGGGGCACCTTCGGCATCCTCATCCCCATCGTCACCGAGGTCTTTAAGGCCGACTTCACCCTGATGATCGTAGGCGTTTCCGCCTGCCTCGCCGGTGCGGTTTTCGGCGATCACGTTTCTCCCATCAGCGATACCACCATCATGGCGAGTGCCGGAGCCGAGTGCAAGCATGTGCACCATGTTTCATCACAGTTGCCATACGCGCTGACTGTAGCTGCCGTCAGCTTCCTGACATTCATCGTGGCAGGTTTCACCCATACACTGGGAATGGTAACAAGTGCCATCATTTCATGGATATTCGGTATAGCGATGCTTGGTTTTGCTTTATTTTATTTAAATAATAGGTCGAAAGTAAAATAATCTTTAATTTCCTTGCATAATTAGATTTTTTTCAATATCTTTGTGGAAGAATTAATTTAAAGAACATATTAATAACGTAATACAGAATACATTATGAAGGAATTAAAAGGAACAAAGACAGAGAAGAACCTCCAGGAGGCATTCGCTGGTGAGTCACAGGCTCGTAACAAATATACCTATTTTGCAAGTAAGGCTAAGAAGGACGGTTATGTTCAGATAGCTAACATCTTTGAGGAGACAGCTGCCAACGAGAAGGAGCACGCTAAGTTGTGGTTCAAGTACCTGGAGGGCGGTGCTATCCAGGATACAGAGAAGAACCTGGAGGCTGCTGCCAATGGTGAGCACGATGAGTGGACCGATATGTATCCACGCATGGCTAAGGAAGCTCGCGAGGAAGGCTTCGAGGAGATTGCAATCAAGTTTGAAATGGTGGCTGAAATCGAGAAGCACCACGAGGAGCGTTATCGCAAACTCTTGAAGAACGTGCAGGACAAGCTCGTCTTCTCTCGCGACGGCGACTGCATCTGGCAGTGCTCTAACTGCGGTCATATCGTAGTAGGCAAGCAGGCTCCAGAGGTTTGCCCAGTCTGCAACCACCCACAGAGCTACTTCCAGATTGAGGCTCAGAACTACTAAGATTCTATTAATGGAAATTGAACGATAGGATAGGATTATAACATAGAACCTATCATATAGGAGACTTCCTATAGAACCAGATAAAAATCCCCTGATGCAATGAGATATGCATCAGGGGATTTTCTATTACCACTGGTTGATATCAGCTTTTGCCTCTATCTTTTTCTCGATGTTATCAGGAAGTTTGGAGAAGAAGTCGTAGCCGGTGATACGCTCCACCTCATCTACCGAGTTGACGAAGTCTTTTTTCTGCAAGCCGGTAGCTCCCTGGTTGCGACAGATAAAGCCGATGGCTTGCGGATTCTTGCCGGTGCGGAGGATAACCTTGAAGAAAGCATCAGGCACCACCACCTTGTTCTTACCCAGTTTGCGATGCTGCTTATTCAGGAATATCGGACCGCAGGCGATATAGACCTTACCATATTTCTTAGCCCAGGTACGGCATTGCTGTTCTATGCTATTCCAGATTCCCGCATTCAGAGCATGGGTCTGAGGACACATATTGGTCATCAGGAAGCACTCGTCCATAGCCTTCTGGTTCCACTTGTTATCACCAGCCGGACAGAGATGACCTCTATCATAACCGCTGTTGTAGTAATCAGCCTTCGTTCCCTTAGGTGATGGCATATTCATATCATCCTCAAAGTCGCCACGCTTCAACTTACCCGAAGCATGAGCACGGCTCAAGGTCCATGCCACCCAGTTAGGCTGACGGGTATCGTGATTGTATGACACGGTATAGGCAAAACGCTTTCTGATGGTTTGCGATACCTTTTTCTTTGAAACCGGGATTTCCATTCCCGGTGCATCCCCCTGTGCAGCTGGCAACATAGAGGACGACAAGCCCAAAGTAGAGAGCAAAGCGATGGCGCCAGCTATCACCCATCCTCTCATTTTCTTATTGAATTGAATCATCTTTATTTTATATGAAGAGATTATTATGTATTTTTATAAAGAGATCATTATGTACTTATCCTATTCTGCAGGATTAATTTTTTCCAGCATGATTTCTATCAGTCTCGGAACCCCATAGTCTTCAATCTCACTTTCCTTGATCCAGATGTAATCATCTGGGAGTGGAGGACGGTTTTCCGTTTCCAGGAGATAGAAGTCGGCAAGAAGGATGCGATGAGTCAGTACGTGCTTGACATCTTTTGCCAGTAAAATCGGATTCTTCACGAAAGAAGGCAGCTCCTTGACATCGGAAACATTATAAGGCTCCCATAATCCCTGCCAGATATCACCTTCTCCACGGCGATGGATGGCAACCATCGGTTCGGATTTTCCTATACCATCCGCAGCCAAAGATTTGCACCTTATATATATATAGGAGAGATGGCGGGTCTTCACCTTCACGGTCTTGTTCTTGACGGGCAGTTCCTCTACCCTGCCGCAACGCAAAGCCTCGCAGGTTTCTGCAAGCGGACAGAGCAGACACTTCGGAGACTGGGGGGTGCATTGAATCGCACCGAAATCCATCATTCCCTGATTATAGGATGCCGCATCGGAAGCAGGCAAGAGTGATTGTGCCAAAGCAGCAAACTCCTTTTTCCCCTGAGTTGAGTTGATGGGAGTATCGATGCCGAAATATCGGGAAAGCACCCGATAGACATTGCCATCAACCACAGCTGCCGGAATATCGAAAGCGAAAGAGCCGATGGCTGCAGCGGTATAATCACCTACTCCCTTCAGGGATTTGATGCCTTCAAGGGTATTGGGGAATGCACCTAAAGCCACGATCTGCTTAGCAGCAGTATGAAGATTGCGGGCACGGGAGTAATACCCCAAGCCCTGCCAGAGTTTCAAGACATCATCCTCGCTGGCTGCTGCCAGGTCTTCTACCTTGGGATAGGTTTGCATAAACCGTTCCCAATATTCCCAACCTTGGGCAATGCGGGTTTGCTGAAGAATGATTTCGCTCAGCCAGATGGCATAAGGATCCCTGGTTTCGCGCCAAGGCAGGTCTCTGCCGTTCTCACGAAACCAACAGAGTATTTCTGTTGAAAAAAAAGAGTTATTGATCATTATTATGCTTTTGCCCCCTACTGCTCCGGATATTGCTCGTAAATCTTCAGGCCGAATTCATTGGCAAGCGCATAGGCATGCTCCATGATATCGGCAAGAATATGCTCGTAATTAACCCATACCTTATCCTTGATGAAGAAATAGAATTCGATAGGAAGACCACACTGGGTAGCTTCCATGTGGCGCACCATCAAGGTAAGTTCCGTATTTACCTCAGGGCGTTGACGCAGATATTTCTCCATAAACCTGCGATAAAGCTGAAGATTGGTTGGAGCCAAAGCTGCAGGATTCTTCAAATCCTCAATATCCTTTCCTTCCTGAATATCCTTTTCTATCGCCTTCTGAAGAGATTCCTTCAACTTGAAAGAATCCTCAGTGGCGAAATGCTTGGCAAGCAAGGTCTGCTTCAAGGTCTCATCTACCAATCGGACGCTACGGAAATCAAAATAAACGATTCGCTTCACTCTTCTTCCCCCACTCTTCTGCATACCAATCCAGTTCTGGAACGAACCGTTCACCAGGGTAGCTGGCGAGATAGTAACGATGGTATTATCAAAATTACGCACCTTTACGGTGGTAAGAGACATATCCTCCACAATACCATTGGCATCTACCGACTTCACGGTAATCCAATCACCCTTGTGCAACATATCATTGCTGGTGAGTCGCACACCGGCAGCCAGACCGAGGATGGTATCCTTGAAAACCAACATCAAGACAGCCGAAGTAGCACCCAAGCCGGCAAACAAGGTCATCGGACTCTTACCCAACAGGATGGCAACCACTACCACTCCAGCCACAAAGAGCATCAATACTGCTGAGCCGAAGAGCGGCGCTCTCCGCTATTCTCCAATCCCTTGAAGGAACCGATGAACACCAATACCGTACGTACCGACATCACCACGATATAGATACCCGTAGCACGCTCCAGAATCTCCTTGAATATAGGATATTCCAGATAGATAAGCGGCATGAGCGACCATATTACCACTGCAGGCACGATATGACAGGCAGAAGTGAGCACCTTCTTATTCAGCAACACATCATCCCAGGAAGCCTCCGTCTTTTCCGTAATCTTCGAGATCAACGGAACTACAATCTTACGACACAGGAAATCGCTCAGCATCGCCAGCAAGATAGCGGTGATGGTGAGCAGGATATGACGAAGCATAGGCACGTAATCGCCGGTGATACCTGCCCATGTTATCATTTCATCTACAAATCTACGAATTTCTTCCATAAACTTCTAACTTAATTATGGTTGGCAAAGCAGGTTACAAACCTTGTCTGCAAAATGTCTGGCATTGCTGCCATGCATGATTCCATTATTGATGATAGAGAAGCAAAGCTCATGTCCATTGGCTGCCGTACAATAGCCAGCCAGCGAGATGATACCGGTCAGGGTACCCGTCTTTGCCTTGACATTGCCGTGGACACTGCCGCTTTTCATACGCTTCTTCAGGGTTCCATCCACACCTGCTATAGGCAAGGAATGAATCAGATGCTGCTTGATGTTATCGTTGCGGAAAGCATAACGGAGCATCATCACCTCCAGCTCGGCACTGAGATAGTTGTAGAGCGACAAGCCCGAACCATCTGCCAGTCTGTAGCGGGAAGCATCCAGTCCCAGCTTATTGATCAACTGCCGTTCCACGTTGCGGGCACTCTTGGCACTTGCCGGACGGTTGCCCGTAGAAGCCGCAATCTGATAATACATGCACTCGGCATAGAGATTGTCACTCTCCTTCATCATCTTATGCAGTACCTGGTCCATGGTATGGAAACGGGTACAGATAGTAAAGGCATTGGCAGGACAAGTCTTGGAAGAGGCATACATCTCCTCATATTCGATGCCTGCATCCTTCAACTTAGCCAGGAAACGGTCCATGAAAATGTCCTTGCGGGAGAACACCAATGGCGAAAGTACAGGATTATCATCATCCCAGCACCAGCCTTCGCCCAGCAATGACGCATCCTTCATCGAACGGTCGGCATATACATTACCCCGAATGGTATCCACACCCATATCCTTGAGACTGTTGACAAATGCCGTCAGGTCATCACTGTTGAAACGGGGATCCATACCTCCCACACAGTAAACATCACCCGTCAGCACACCGTCCTCGATGGTTCCGGTATATTTCAACTGAGTCTTGAACTGATAGGAACCACCCAACTTGTCAAGTGCAGTGATGGCTGTCAAGAGCTTCATCGTACTTGCCGGGCGCATCAGCTGTCGTTCGTTGTGCTTGTAGATGCAGGAATCAGCATCCATATCCCAGACCATGATCCCCACCTGCGATGTCTCAAACATCTTACTTTCCAAGAGTTTGCCGATACCTACCTGCACCGATTCGGGCCAAGGCAGCTTCAAAGTATCGGCAGCCAGGGAATCCAACATCGTGGAGTCGGTCACTTCCGTGTCGTCCTGCGGCTCCACCACTTCTCCTTCAATCACATCCTGAGCCTTCACCGGCATCGCCATGAGCGTAGCCATGATGAAGCTCATCATCATATATATAATCTTTTTCATTGTCTTTTACTAATTTCTTTCTCGAAAGCCTCTTCATTATCGGGCTGCACCGTTACCATATTATGATGTCCGTATTCTATCACCAGACAATGATCCAATCCCAGAAAGGTCTTGGCGGTATGCACGCTGATGATGTCACATACCGGCACATTCCTGTTGGAAGAGAACCTGCCTTCGTTGATGATGAGATATTCCATCTCATCATCTCGGTCGATAGGTTTCACCTTCTTGAATGTATAGGTGGTATTCAGAATACGCTCGATCATGCCCACAATGATGATGGCAACGAAAATACCAATAATCGCCATCTTGACCCAGAAGAAATATCCTGCCAGGAGGGCGAAAACCACCACTCCAACACGAGCCGTCGTATTGAAGCGCTTATGAAAAGTTCTATCTGCCATATCTCGTTCTTTTATCTTTAAAATAGCGTTTTCAGCTACTATTTGATAGTCTAAAAGACTATATTACCTTAAAATTCGCTGCAAAATTACAAAAAATCCCTCTCTTATTACTCTTTTTAAAGAGAAATTAGTACTTTTGCAAACAATTAAGCATTATTAGAATAAACTCACATGGTTTATAAGTATGATTTTCTGATTATCGGCTCAGGAGTTGCCGGTATGAGTTACGCTCTGAAAGTAGCCAGAGCGCATAAAGGTAAAGTGTGTATGATCTGCAAAACCTCACTCGATGAGGCAAACACTTCATTTGCACAAGGTGGTGTGGCGTCAGTTACCAACTTGGAAGTAGATAACTTCGATAAGCACATACAGGATACAATGATCGCTGGTGATTACATCAGCGACTATCAGGCTGTGAAGCAGGTTGTCACCATGGCACCAGAGCAGATCAAGGAGCTCGTGCAGTGGGGTGTCAACTTCGACAAGCAGCAGGATGGCAAGTTCGATCTTCATCGTGAGGGCGGACACAGCGAGTTTCGCATTCTTCATCACGCAGATGATACAGGTGCTGAAATCCAGCGCGGTCTGATGGAAGCTGTGCGTAACTGCCCAGACATCGATATCAAGGAAAATCATTTCGCTGTAGAAATCATCACTCAGCACCACTTGGGTGCCCGTGTTACCCGCCGTACACCTTATATTAACTGTTACGGAGCCTACGTTCTGAATCCTGACACCCAGAAGGTGGATACCTATCTGAGCAAGGTTACCGTGATGTGTACCGGTGGATGTGGTGCCGTTTATCAGACTACCACCAACCCAGTCATCGCTACCGGTGATGGCGAGGCGATGGTTTACCGTGCCAAGGGTACGGTGGCAGATATGGAGTTCGTACAGTTCCACCCTACAGCCCTCTATCATCCTGGAGAGACCCACCCTGCATTCCTCATCACCGAGGCAATGCGTGGATACGGCGGCATCTTGCGTCTGCCTAACGGCGAGAGTTTCATGGAGAAATATGATGAGCGTCTGAGTCTGGCTCCTCGCGATATCGTGGCCCGTGCCATCGATAAGGAGATGAAGATTCACGGATTGGATCATGTATGCCTGGATGTTACCCATAAGAATCCTGAGGAGACCAAGCGTCACTTCCCTAACATCTACGCCAAGTGTCTGAGCATCGGCATCGACATTACCAAGGAGTATATCCCGGTTCGTCCTGCTGCTCACTATATGTGTGGTGGTATCAAGGTAGATTTGAACGGATGCTCAAGCATCAACCGCCTCTATGCCTTGGGCGAGTGCTCTTGCACCGGTCTGCATGGTGGCAACCGTCTTGCCAGCAACTCGCTCATAGAGGCTGTGGTATATGCCGAGACTGCTGCCAAGCACAGTCTGGAGCATGTAGATGAATACGACTTCAACGAGAAGGTTCCTGCATGGAACGACGAGGGTACCCTGACCAACGAGGAGAAGGTATTGATTACCCAGAGCGTCAAGGAGGTGGGCGAATGTATGAGCAACTACGTGGGCATCGTGCGCAGCGACCTTCGCCTGAAGCGTGCCTGGGACCGCCTCGACCTTCTTTACGAAGAGACCGAGAATCTCTTCAAGCGTGTGAAGGTAAGCAAGGAGCTCTGCGAGCTCCGCAACATGATCAATGTAGGTTACCTCATCACCCGCATGGCAATAGAGCGCAAGGAGAGCCGTGGTCTCCACTATACCATCGACTACCCTGTTCACGCTTACGACAAGAAATAATGAAGAAAGAATAAGATAGAAAAAAAGCTCGAATGCATCAAACATTCGAGCTTTTTTTATTTTCAAGAATTAGAGAATTTTCATTCTGCTTATTGGATGCAGAAGAATTTCCCGCTATCTCGTCAGCGAGAACTTGATGCTCAGACCGAAATCCTGCGTGGTCGTCGGATAACTGCTGCTCGACAAGAGCGGCGTATTGGTCTGGCGATCATAGTAGAAACTCATGGTGAGCATCTTGCTCAAGGTATAATCAGCCGTGAAACTCAGCTTCAGGGCATTGTTGCCGCTGCTGGCGCTGCTCGTCATCGTGGCTATATCACGGACGATGGCTGCCTGCTTGCGGAAACTGAAGTCGAGACGCAGGTTCAGGTCGTGATTAGGACCATAGTTCCGGGTCTGATTCTTGCCCTTGCTTCCGTTTCCGCTGTTCTGCTGGGCACCCGTTCTTCCCTTCACCTTGTGTGCCTTTGGAGCACCGAAGAGATTGAAATTGTTGATGCGATAGCCCATACCTACCACCCAGTCTTTGCTCAGCGCCTCGTTCACCTGTACACTCGTCATACTGAGGTTCAGCACTCGGGTCTGGCGATACTCACCCTTGATAGTCATATTGTTGTTCAGCGTAACATCCATACCGAGCAATGGCGAGAATGCCTCGTTGATGCTCACCTGAGAAACATTGAACATGCTGCTAGGCGATGGATTGCCCGTAGAGGCATCCGTCACGAAGCCTAGACCATTCATATACTCCTGATAGGTACTGTAGCTGCTATAGCTGCCCACGGCAAAGATGCTCTTGTAGGCGTGGTTGATGTTCACACTCTTGAAGTGCTCACGGAACCATGGCAACTTGCCCAAGCCACTATAGCGCACCGTCCAGTTTGGCAAGAGCCGGCTCAATGCCGGGAAGATGGAGAGCGAACTGCCGCCCATCGAGGTATAGGCATTGAGGAATGCAGGAATCATCACATCACCACTATACGGATTAACCGGTGTGCGGGAAGCATCATACTTGCCTCCACCCAAGGTAGAACCCACAGGATATACCGTTCCGGCATACTGTGACTCCACCCGCTGGCGGAAACCATCGAGCGAGCCGACAAACTTCTCGAAAGTCCTGCTGCGATAACCACTGTTGGCATTTCCGATGCCCTCGAAAGCCGAACTCAGCGAGATGGTAGTCATCTGGAAAGTTCCGCTCTGGGTGGTCGGTGTACCCTCATACATATACTGTATGCTCTTTTGCGTGGTCATGGTGCGGGTGGCAGAAAGGTCTATCTTGAAATCCCTGACAGGTTCCAGGGTGGCACGCAGCTGCAGATTCTCGGTCTTGCAGGTAGTAGCCGGTGTAGCAATCGAGTCGTTGCAGAGCAGCCAGTCGTTGTCTCTTGCCTTTCCGATATAGCTGTCATCCACCAGTCCGAAAGCGAAATCCAGTCCCGGCGCCATCGTTCCCACTTTCTTCTGTCCGAAGGCATCACCCACGTTAGGAGTAAAGCCCGGCAGAAGCATCTGATAGTTGTTGCGGTAGGTGAAGCTCACCTTGCGCAGCATCATTGCCAGTCGGGCTACCGTCTGGGCTGTCCGGTACCATCTTTCGTTATCGAGCGGCTCTTTCGGCATCACCGTAATCTTCAGCTTCATCATACTATCCACCTTCGACTTGATACGGATCTGGTTGTTATCCACCTTTTTATATTTCAGATGATACACCTTTCCATCCTCCGTCTTTGCAGAAATGATGAGTCGCTTGCTGTTCTTGCCATGTCTGATGAGCAGGGTAGTATCCGGCAGGAGGGTGATTTCCTTCTCGAAAGCCTTCCGGTTTTTCGGAAGCGCCTTCGCCAGATCTACCTGATTCTTCTGCCCATTCTTCTGCATATCGTTCTTCTGCTGTGCATTCTTCAACAAAGCCTGCTTCCGCCTGGCTTCCTTCTCCTTCTTCTTCCTCTCTATCTCACTCCTGCTTATCGAGCGGTTGAATCGGTCATTCGCCTTCTTGAGGAATGGGATGTGGTTGTAGAGGCGCACCAGGTCGAAGCTTCCGTTAATCGTCAGCTCGCGCTGGGAGTTGATGGTGTTGCCATACGAGTTGCCGTTCTCATCCTCCGCACCTCGCTCCCAAGTATAGTTGGCATTGTAGGAGGCATCGGTATTCACCCAGTCGAAGACTGGCAGCAGATGGATAGGCAACTTATAGGATGCCGTGAAATTCTGACTATAGTCGAGCGGCGTACCCCAACTCTTCACACTCTGCCATACCGAACTTCGATACACAGAATCCTTCCAGGCATGATACTGGTCGGCATAGAGATCGGCATTCACATCCGGATAAGGCACATCTACCTGTGCATGGGTGGCACTCTGGAAGTTCATGTGCAGGTTCTTGGTCAGATCCCAGCGCAGAGAGAACTCGCGGTTCCAGAGGAACTGGTCGCTCACGGTGAGCGGCAGCTGCGAATTGAGCGTACTCTCCATATCGCGTTCCTGCAGCTCATAGGTCTCGTGCGTCATCTCCGTATTGAAGGCAATGTTCTGAGGCAGCCAGTTTAATCCGAACCGCTTCAGGATGTCGAGCCACTTGCTCTTGTTCTTCCACTTTCTGAAAGGTTCCCACGCCTTATAGACCGGTGTCCAGGAATAATCCAGGGCTCCGCGCCAGTTGTCCCGATTCTCGAAGACCGTGGTCTCACCCGTGGTATGCTGATGGGCATGACTGTAGGTAAATGAAAAGTTGGCAGGATCGTAAGGCATCGGATGACGACGGGTGGCGATACCTACCCGGGCATTGGATACCGAGAAGTTGGTCTGGGTGACTTTGGTCACGGCGATGTTCTCGATAGAGTCCCGCTCAGCCTTCGAACCGGCGGCATCCAGCGCATCCATCAGTTCCATATCCGTATCCAGCGGATTGTATTTCGGAGAGGTCTTCTCCTTCGTCACACTATAATATAAAGGTATGCTCACCTTCGCCTTGTCGGGGAAGAACTTACCCATCTCCAACGAGGTGGTCACGCTATAGGAACCATAATTATCGGTACTGCGGCTAGCCACGCCGTCTTCCAGACCGCCGAAGCCTTCGCTCATATAGCGGCCGGTGGCATTCACGCTACCCAGGTCGGAGAGCTGCACGTTCAGATTGGCATTGGCAGCCCATCCTCCCTTGTTGTTATGCTCCAGAAGCCGGAGCTCGTTGACCCAGACTTCTCCACTCTTCACCTCATCCGAATTGTTTCTCACACCTATCATCAGCGTCTTTACCTCGCCCAGGCTTGGATTGCCCACGATGGTGATCCGGTTGCTCGGATGTTCTGCATCCATCATCATATAAGGTGCCATATAGGAAGCCATACCAGCAGCCTTCGCCTTGTTGCGCTCCTTCTTGAGACTGGTAAATACGCTCAGGTTTACATTGAGCATATTCTCCTCCGGCCAGACCAGCTTTCTGTCGGCAGAACTGTTGCGGTTATAATTGTTGCGAGGTTCGGTCAGCTTGAGCGGAATCTCGTACTCATAGTAATTGTTCTTATAGTCGCTGCCCAGGCGGATGAAGACCGCCAGCTGGTCGTTCTTCAGATTGGTGGCGTTCTGCTCCAGGGCATTGGCATGGGTAAACATCTGGATGCGCTTGTACTGGCGGAGATCGAGGGTAGAGTTCTTATATACCGCCTTTGCCTCGCCATGGGTCAGATCCTTCACAACCATACTCAAAGCCTGCTCGTTTGCCTCGACAAGCTGTGGCTGCGATGGGTCCTGCTCGCGGCTGATACCCGGAGGAAGCACATAGTTGACCGGTGTCTTCTCGGCGTTTTCCTCCAGACTGACTGCACTCGCCTCCAAGGTTCCGCCACTGGCTGCACCCAACGGCTGGTCGTAGGTACGCCACTTGCTGTGTACCAGGTCGAGCGTACCGAAACGGAGCACGATAGGCTTCCTGAAGTTGGTGAGGAACATTCGCATGAAGCGGATGCTGGAGAAATCGTTGATGTTGCCCTGGCGCTTCTCAAACTCATCCACAGGAATGCGGAACTGATACCAGGTAACCGTGGATTTCGTGTTGTCTCGCCAAGTCTGGGTGTATTCGCGCTTATCCACGATGAAGTTGCTGCCCACAACGAGATCTTCCGGACGGATACTGACGTGATACTGGAAATACTTCTCATATTCGTTCAGCGTATAGTCCTGGTTGATGTCCTCCACATCCGGTGTCGATTTATAGGAGGTATCATAACTCTCGGTACGGCTTTCGCTGTCAGGCGAATTGCCCTGAGGGTTGTTGATGTACTTGTATCGGTGAAGGATGGGCGCACGCATCTCATCCCAGTCAGAGCCTCTGAAATAGTGATAGTTATCCCGGGCTGGGTCGGCAAAGATACTGTCGAATACCGCCTGGTTCACCTTGCCCTGTATCTGGTCGAGATAGGCACTCTTGTAGAATTTCTGCTCTTCGGCATCGGTCAGACCATTGAATCCCACATCCTGCAGGGCACGGCTTCCGCTCGTCGTGGCGAAGGCATAGGCAACGGTGCTCTGCGTAGGAATCTTACCCCACTGTGTATAGGTGAAGCTGTTGCTGCCATCCACCGGCATTCCGCTCTCATAAAACTTCTTGCCATCCCGCAGGATATCCTCGCTTACCTCGCCCAGGTTGATGTAGAAATCGCCGCCATAGTCGGCTGCATCCGATTGCTCTCGGGAATAGATGAACGGATCGAGCATCCAGAACTCGATATACTCCACGTTCGCCTGCTCAAAATCGTTGGTATCCAGCTTGCGCATCATTCCACCCCAGTTGCGGGACGGGTTGGCAAGGGTACCATCCGACTGCAGATCGGATACGTTGAAGTTGTAAGGTCCCGGCTCCGACGGATAGTAAGCCAGATTGAGAACACTCAGGGTGCTGGTGGCTCCCTGATAGGTGCTCTGCTGGCGCAGAGGGAAAAGCTCCTTTACATACACCTCTCTGACATAGTGGTTGCTCAACTGCTTGAGGTCGCTCTTGATATGACCCGGAGTGAGCGAACTGCCCCTTCGGGTGAAGAGCGGATCGATAGTGTACCAGGCAAGGCGGGAACGATGGAAACCGCTGGTCAAGCCCGACTTGTCATTGTAATCATCCTTGAAGTTGAGCGACGGCACACTGGAGATGACCCACGAAGTAGGAGTCATCACGTCGATGGTTCCCTTGGTATTCTCGAAGTCATCAATATACGAAGCATTGTCCTGCACTCCTCCTGCCTCGCCCGCCAGAAGCTGGGCAAACTCACTCTTGAAGGAGATGTAGGAAGGCTGGGTGAGATGCAGGAACGGTATCTTGTCGAGCATGTTGGTAAGCCACTGACTCTCCTTCTTCCAGTTCAGGTTGATGCCCCAGAGGGTATTCTTCAGCGGCTCGCTGCCCATCGCCACCTTATTGGTGAGCGCCTGCTCCGAGAGATGCTGCAGGGTTCCGCTGATCTGGAAATTCTTGGAGAACTCATACTCCCAGTTGAATCCGACCATCGCCTTGAAGTTGTGGTCCCGGGCGAAGGTGCGTTCGAACGTGCCGTAGAGGTTGGCCTGATAGTAGGTGTGGGTCATGCTCTTTTCATAGAGTTTGTCCTCCATCTTTCCGGACGTGAGCGTGTTTATTTCACCCGGATACTGCGAGTACTCGGTGTTGACCTGACGGTTGGTGTAGCGCGTGGTGTTGAACATGTAGGTGAAGTTACCCTTGATCTCCAGCCC
>OICT01000749.1_pt1 | contig 14917 bp, 11 predicted proteins | sample 1581331 | NCBI WGS metagenome assembly OICT01 (sample SAMEA3882544, study PRJEB24775) | human gut metagenome | biome: human-associated habitat; feature: intestine environment; material: feces | place: Netherlands | collected 2009/2010 | reverse complement strand
AGTGATAGAGTCACAAATATAGGATATCTTCTCTTTTGGGGAGCGTCTCTCCCTGCCTGCAGCAACCCAGAATTATTCTACAGTAACACTCTTTGCAAGGTTTCTAGGTTTATCAACATCAAGTCCTCTTGCAACGCTTACATAATATCCCATTAACTGTAATGGAATAATTGCGAGTGTCGTTGTAAAATGCGGATCTGTCTTAGGCACATATACAACAAAGTCTACCATGTCTTCAAGGTAGTAACTTCCGTTCTCTGCAACACCCATCAGGTATGCGCCACGGCTCCTGCACTCTACCATATTGCTGACTGTTTTTTCATAAAGAGCCGGCTGTGTAAGGACACCGATCACCAGTGTACCGTCTTCGATCAGGGAAATCGTACCATGTTTCAGTTCACCTGCTGCATATGCCTCAGAATGGATGTAACTGATCTCTTTCATCTTCAGGCTGCCTTCCAGACAGATTGCATAATCAATGCCACGACCGATGAAGAATACATCTTTTGCATTCGCCTGTTTGGATGCGAACCACTGGATGCGTTCTTTGTCATCGATGATTCTCTGGATCTTATCCGGCAGAGTTTCAAGTTCTTTAATATATGCCGCGTACTGTTCCTCGGATATCGTACCTTTTACTTTTGCAAACTGAATAGCCAGCGCATAGGACGCAATCAGCTGTGTACTGTATGCTTTTGTTGTTGCAACAGAAATCTCCGGACCTGCAAGTGTATAGAAGACATTGTCTGCTTCACGCGCAATAGAGGAACCAACCACATTCACAATGCCAAGTGTACGGATGTTGTTTTCTTTGCAGAGACGCAGTGCTGCAAGACTGTCTGCAGTCTCACCGGACTGGCTGATAATGATTGCCAGCGCTTTCGGATTCAGAATCGGATTTCTATAACGGAATTCGGATGCCAGCTCAACACGAACCGGAACACGAACCATATCTTCAAATACATACTGTGCAGCCATTCCCACATGATATGCAGAACCACATGCGATAATATAAATCTGGTCAATGTCCTGAATGTTTTCGTCTGTAAGTCCGATTTCAGAAAGATCGATCTGTCCGTCTTTCACAACAGAACTCAAAGTGTCCTGAACTGCTTTCGGCTGCTCGTGGATCTCTTTCATCATGAAATGCTCGAAACCGGCTTTTTCTGCTGCTTCTGCATCCCACTCGATTGTTTTCATCTGTTTCTGGATTTCTTCGCCATCCAGATTATAGAATGTGATCTCACCTTTACGAACGCGGGCCATCTCCAGGTTTCCGATATAATATACATTTCTTGTATATTTCAGAATAGCCGGAACATCAGATGCAATGTAAGACTCTCCATCAGAAACACCCAGAATCATCGGGCTGTCTTTACGAGCTACATAGATTTCTTCCGGATAATCTTTAAACATGATCGCAAGTGCATAAGAACCACGGATACGGACCATTGCATGATTGATCGCATCGACTGGTGTTCCCTCGTATTTCTTGTAATAATAATCCACCAGTTTAACAGCAACTTCTGTATCGGTCTCAGAATAAAATGCATAACCTTTGCGAAGAAGTTTATCCTTCAGCTCCTGATAGTTCTCAATGATTCCGTTATGAACTGCAACAACATTTCCATCATCACTTACATGTGGGTGTGCATTGTTCTCAGATGGTTCGCCGTGAGTTGCCCATCTGGTATGTCCGATACCACATGTACCCGGAACAGATTCTCCGTCATTTGTCTTCTCGGATAAAACCTTCAGACGTCCTTTCGCCTTAATGACTTCTGTCTCACCTTCGCCATCACGAACCGCAATACCCGCGGAATCATATCCACGATATTCCAGCTTGGAAAGGCCATCCAGAAGGATCGGGGCTGCCTGATGGCATCCTGTAAAACCAACTATTCCACACATAAATATTTCTCCTCTTCTCTTCTTAACTTTATATAAAGCAAACTATAATGTAAAAAATAAGCATAATTTTATAAAAACCAAATTTTGGTCTATCATAACACAAAAACTGCAGGAGTTCAAGTTTATCTGCAAATGCCTGCAATTACCATATCGAATGGCAGTCATCTCATAATAATATATGCCGTGTAGATCAGATACATTGCCACCATGGCAATACCCTCGTTTCTTGTGATTTTCCTGTCACTTCTGGCAAAAAACCAGACTACGACAGAAAAGCCGACAAGAACCAGAATATCGATCACATTTTCACTGATCAGCGACACCGGACTGATAGCAGATGCAATACCAAGGACCATCAGAATATTAAATATATTCGATCCGACTGCATTTCCCACTGCCATATCAACTTCATTTTTGCGTGCCGCAACCACAGAAGTAACCAGTTCAGGAAGTGACGTTCCAATTGAAACGATCGTCAGTCCCACAAGAGTCTGGCTCATTCCCAGATCTATTGCGATCCTGCTTGCTGCATCAACTGTCATATCCCCACCAAATGCAATTGCCACTGCACCACCAACAATGCAGAGAATACTCTTTGGATAAGACAACAGTTTCAGTTCTCCATCTTCCAGCTCCTCAACTGCTTCGATCTCGACTTTTTTCCCTTCGGTTCTTGCTTTCATTGCAGTCCGGATCATATAGAAAATATATCCCGCAAATGCGCCCAGAAAAACAGCTCCGTCCAAATGTCCCAATATCATTCCGTGTGCATCTCCCAGTGCAAGATATCCCAGTCCCAGAAGAAGCAGCGCACAGATAACAGATAGTGGAATATCCCTCGCGATCGTATCCTTCTGCACCATGATCGGTGTCATTATCGCACAAACACCGATCACAAACATCAGATTAAAAATATTAGATCCGACTACATTACTGACTGCAAGTTCATTATTGTGCACCAATGATGCAGTCACACTGACTGCAGTTTCCGGAAGGGATGTTCCCATTGCAACGATCGTTAGACCGATGATGATTGAAGGAACTTTCAGCTTCTTTGCAATGCTGGAACTTCCCTCAACAAAAAAATCTGCTCCTTTGATCAGGAACACAAAACCTATGATCAAAAACACGATTACCAATGCAAACGATGCATTATTTATATATTGCTCCATGAATGACTCCTTTCATTGTAGTTTACACTACAAAATGTTATACTTTTGCTGAACATTATCGCACATAAAGTTAAGGAGAACAAGACATGCAGATAACAAAACCTACTTTTTATAAAGAATTTTCCTGTATCGCAGGTGCCTGTCCCGATACCTGCTGTGCCGGATGGCAGATCATGATCGATGAAAAAAGCCTCCAGAAATACCGTAGATTCAAAGGTCCTTTTAGAAACAGACTTCACAATGACATCGACTGGAAAGAACATTCTTTCTGTCAGTATGACAAACGCTGTGCATTTCTGAATGAAGACAATCTCTGCGATATCTACAGCGAAGCCGGTAAAGATATGTTATGCGACACCTGCCGAAAATATCCACGTCACATTGAAGAATTTGAAGGACTGCGGGAATACTCCCTGTCCCTCTCCTGCCCGGAAGCCGCGAGAATTTTTTTATCCCACAAAGAAAAAATCACATTCTTCACCAGAGAAGTCGCAGCACCGGAAGAAACTTACGATGACTTCGATTATTTTCTTTTTACCGCTTTGATGGACACCAGAGATTATCTTTTCTCCGTGATTCAGGATCGCTCCATACCAGTCAGATTACGCCGTCAGAAACTTCTGGCATGTGCGCATGATTTCCAGCTCAGTCTGGACAAAAATGAGCTGTTCCAGTGGGAAGATATCTGCGGTCGGCATCAAAAATCCGGATATGGCGAGAAATTTCTGAATAAGATCCAGAAATGGAATAACGATCGTCCGGTATCTTCTGAGCAGCCCTGCAAAGATTCTACCTCTGATACAGTCTCCCTGCTTGCTCTATGCAAACAGATCTGGTGCACAGTTATCCCACAGATGGAGGTTCTTCGCCCAGGCTGGCATACATACCTTCGGAAAACTCTCGTTCCACTCTATGGCTCCTGCCAAAATGATACGGAACTCACAGAAATTTATGCCGCCTTCGCGCACGATTATCCAGACTGGACGGTTCACGAAGAACAGCTTCTCCTCTACTGGATCTATACCTACTTCTGTGGGGCTGTTTATGACGATCAGATCTTTGCCAAAGCAAAAATGGCTATCGTCTGCACCTTCATGATCCACGAACTTGCCGTAGGAACCTGGTTAAAAAATGACCGTCATTTTACCTTTGAAGATATGATTTCCATCTGCTATCGATTCTCAAGAGAACTTGAACACTCCGATCCGAATCTCAATGAAATGGAACGCCTGATGGATGAAGAAGATGTGTTTGATTTCAGGAATTTACTCAAAATATAAAAAAATTCAGGAGGCCGCAAAGGTCTCCTGCTTATCTTGTATGTACTTATCATAAAAACATCAGCCCAGGCGCCCTTCTTCATACATCAACTGATCATGTTCAAAACTCTTCATATACCTTAGCATTGACTCTATTAAAATCCTCTTTTTCGGCCTTGCGAAATATCATTTTGTCCACCTTTTTACTCATGCAACTCCAACGGCAATCCGTCCGGGTCATGAAAGAAAGTCATCTTCTTGCCGGTATAATCATCAACCCGAATCGGCTCACATTCTATGCCTAATTCCCTCAGCTCTTTCACTGTCTGTTCCACACTGTCTACGCAGAACGCAAGATGGCGTAGACCACAGGCTTCTGGATAGTTCACACGCTTCGGAGGATTTTCCTCAGCGAAAATCTCCAGCTCTGTATATTCATTGACACGAAGATCCAGCTTCCAATCCTTACGCTCTACGATGAAGAAGTTCAAAGATATCTTTCTGCTCTGTATCAGTTGGTTTGAGAAGCATCCATTCATCCAGAATAAGAAGCACCGGATTGGAATATTTTGCCATAACTTTACGATAGTTCCCTTCAGTTCGTGCAATGTCTAGATCCATGAGCAAGTCCGGCATACGGACATACCTGGTGTTGTAATACTGCTTACATGCTTCCATACCAAAGGCACATGCCATGTATGTTTTACCACAGCCTGTAGCACCGGTGATAAAGAGATTCCGGTGTTCAGATATATATTCACAGGTGGCAAGTCTGTTTATCAGATCCTTGTTCAGCTTGCGCCCGGAAGTATAGTTGATATCCATTATACTTGCGTCCGGCTGATCGAATCCAGCGTTGCGGATAAGACGATTCTGGCGGTTATTCTTGCGGTTGCTGTATTCGATATCTACCAGCATTCCAAAGCGGTATACTGTCTTAATCTAGATTCGTCAAGTCCTCTTCCCCCCCCCGATGAAAAAAAATTCCCCACCACGAGGGTGGGGAGGGTATAGCCTCATATAATAATACACACCATGCCGCCTTTGCTGTCGTTGACAATCTTCTGCATGGTATCCTGCAGTTTGGACTGGCTCTCTTCCCCGATGGAAGTCAGCTTGCTTCGGATACCGTCCTGCACCAGCTGTTCGATGGATTTTCCAAAAATATTGGTTTCCCAGATGCTTTCGCCACGCTGCCCGCTTTCACCGATATACTGGATCAGATCCTTTGCCTGCTGCTCTGTTCCCACGATCGGAGCGATTTCTGTTTCTATGTTGGCTTTGATCATGTGGATGGAAGGACTCTTGGATTTTATCCGGACGCCATACTTACTGCCCTGTCGTATGACAGACGGTTCTTCAATCTGGATTTCGTCAAGTTCCGGCACCACCACGCCATAACCGCTTTCTCTCACGGACTCCAGTGCCGCCTGCACCTTGACATATTGTTCTTTCATTGCCGCAAGTTCTTTCATCGTATGGATCAGATCATATTCTGTTTCCATCTGGATGCCGCTCATTTCGCTTAAAATACGATAATAATATTCGTCCTTTATCTGAATTCGTATGCGCACTTTTCCGCTGGACAGGCTGACATCCTCCAGAAGGACATCCTGCACAAAAGGAGCTGTCAGCTGAACAGATTCCCGGGTAATATTTTTAATATGAAGCATTTTTTTCATCTGTTCACGTATCTGCTCTAGCAGCTTCAATTTCAGTTCATGATCATTCGGCAGCATTTCCACCCATTTTGGTACAAAGAACTGAATCTCACTTACCGGAAATTCATACAGTATATTGGAAAGGATTCTGGTGACATCTTCTTTTCGCAGCTGCTCGCAGTTGGCTGCCATAGTCGTTACACCATATTTATTCTGCAGGTTTCTGACAAGTTCCTGCGTTTCTTCTTTATATGGCATCTGGGAGTTTACAAGGATCAGAAATGGTTTGCCCTGTTTTTTCAGAAGGTTTATAGTCAGTGCCTCTGCATCAGTGAAATTTTCTCTTGGAAGTTCGCCGAAGCTTCCATCTGTCGTAACCACCAGTCCGATTGTTGCATGTTCCTGAATGACTTTGCGTGTGCCAGTCTCTGCTGCTTCATGAAAAGGAATCGCTTTTTCAAACCATGGAGTTTTTACCATGCGTTCTCTTCCGTCTTCAATGTGACCGCTGGCATCTTTTACGAGGAATCCCACACAGTCGATCAGGCGGATCTGCACTTTCTGGTCATCCCCTAAATTTACATTCACTGCTTCTTTTGGGATAAATTTGGGTTCTACGGTAGTGATGAGCTTCCCGGAACCGCTTAAAGGGAGCTGATCACGCACTTCCGCCTGTTTTGCCGGTTCCATGTCCGGAAGTGCCACCAGCTCCATAAATCTCCGGATAAATGTGGATTTTCCTGTACGGACTGGGCCAACAACGCCTATGTATATGTCACCGCCGGTACGTGCCTGAATATCCCGGTACACCTGAAAATTTTCCATATAAAAAAGCCCCCTTGCATATATTCACACAATCCCATGTATTGTTATATTTATATGCATAAGGGGGTTCTGTTATGATTTTTTATTATGCTCTTTGAGGTAGGCTTCTCTTCCCTGCTCATAAAGGTTGTTACCTTCACAATCAATGATGACTACCAGTGGCATCTCTTCTACATAAAGTCTGCGGAGTGCTTCGGACTGAAGGTCTTCGTAGGCAACAAGTTCTGCTTTCTTGATGCATTTCGCAAGAAGTGCTCCTGCCCCGCCGATTGCTCCGAAATAAACGCCACTGTATTTCTTCATAGCCTCTACGACTTCCGGAAGACGGGCGCCTTTTCCGATCATGCCACGGGCTCCTACGGACATCATGGTTGGTGCATAAGCATCCATACGGCCGCTGGTAGTTGGGCCTGCGGAACCGATGATCTGACCCGGTTTTGCAGGGGTCGGGCCTACATAATAGATTGTGGCATCCTTTGGATCAAACGGAAGTTCTTCTCCTCTGGCAAGTGCTTCGCACATTCTCTTGTGACCGGCATCACGGGAAGTATAGATTGTTCCTGTCAGATAAACGGTGTCACCTGCATGGAGTGTCTTCGCAAGTTCTTCGGTAAGTGGTAATGTAATATGACGTTCCATCTTAGATCACCTCCGTTTTGTGTCGTGTTACGTGGCAGCTGATGTTGATCGCACATGGCATACCGGCAATGTGAGTCGGCATTGTTTCGATGTTCAGACCGATTGCAGTCGTCTTTCCGCCAAATCCCTGTGGACCGATTCCAAGCTGATTGATCTTCTCGAGCATTTCTTTTTCAAGATCTGCATAGTACGGGTCTTCATTCTCAGAATCTACCGGACGCATCAGAGCTTTCTTCGCAAGCAAAGCAGCCTTGTCAAAAGTACCTCCGATTCCCACGCCGACTACCATCGGCGGACATGGATTCGGTCCGGCTGTCTCGACAGTCTCGATGATAAAATCCTTGATTCCTTCAATTCCGGCAGATGGCTTAAACATACGGATAGCACTCATGTTTTCGCTTCCGAAGCCTTTGGGGCCGACTGTGATCTTGATGTTTTCGCCTGGTACGATCTCTGTATAAAGCATCGCCGGAGTGTTGTCTCCGGTATTTCCCCTGCGGACCGGATCCTTCACTACGGATTTGCGGAGGTAACCGTTGGTGTATCCTCTGCGAACGCCTTCATTGACTGCTTCGGTGAGATTTCCGCCTGCAATATGTACGTCCTGTCCGATTTCGAGGAATACACATGCCATTCCGGTATCCTGACAGATTGGCACCTGTTCATTCTCTGCAATCTGGTAGTTTTCGATAATATTGTCCAGTATGCCACAGGCAATCTCGCCATCTTCACATGCCCGACAGGTCTGAATAGATTTTTTGATGTCATCCGGAAGCACCTGATTGGCTTCGATGCAAAGCCGCTCGATGGTGTCCGTGATCACTGATGCTTGTATTTCACGCATATCCTTGCACCTCTTTATATTTTTTCTTTATATTTTATTGTATCGTATCGGGAATTATTGTGCAAGGGAGAGATTATTGGTTGTGTAAAGATATAGTTTGAATTTACGAAAGGTCCGGTGGAATGGTACAGTAACACGCTTCGTTTCCTGTGTCCTCCCGTGCACCTATGGATGACCGTGTTAGCAAACTCGCTTCGCTCAGACAGTGCACCACGGCCATCGCTGGCACGGTCGTCCACTGGGAAGCCTTGCTGAGTTACTGATACCATTCCACCAGACCTTTCTGTGCGTCAATATGGGCAAGTTCTTACACAAAACGGTAGTTCTCTCTCACCTTGCACATATTTGCCCTGTTTACGAGGTTGGCTCAGGACCGGGCGCACACGCCCTACGACTATACCAAAGCCTACCGCTAACCACACCTTAATATTTTTGATTTACATTTAGGGGGTATGCCTGAGAGTAAATATTTATATGTAAAACAGCCGAGGCACTACAGTCTTTTGAGTACAGTAACCTCACGAGGCTTCTAGAAATTCTTTCGTTCTAGCGATAACTGCGTTGCACTGTCTAAGTGCTGCAAGCACGAGTTTGCAAAAGCAGTTATCAATAGGCGAACGAAAGAATTTCAGAAACGCAAGTGGGTTACAGTTACTCAAAGCTGTAGCGCCTCGGCGTGAATTACACTATATAATTCCTCTCATCATACCCTCAAATCAAATCAAAAATTCACCACATCAATAGAATTCATTATGAAGCAGTTCATGCTCCTTGCCTTTGAGAAGTCCCTGGTAAAGTTCGAGTACCATCGGGTTCTCATCGGATTTCTTAATAATCATTGTATTATCCGCATTGTACAGACCTTTGGCTCTGGCAGCTTTTGTTCTGTCACCGGATCTTGTCGGCTGGCCACCACCCATGATACAGCCACGACGACATGCCATAACTTCGATCAGATGATACTCTGCTTCGCCGTTCTTTACACGATCCATAACGATTCTTGCATTGGCAAGTCCGCTGGCTACGCAGATCTTGATTTCCATTCCTTTGTATGGTACAGAGAATTCCTTGATTCCCTCGTCTCCACGTACACCACACTCGGAGATTTCTCTCATTGTTTCTTTACTGTGGTCCGGAGTCAGACGACGAAGAACTGCCTCTGTAACACCACCGGTAACACCAAAGATAACTCCACCGCCGGAACCGAATCCAAACGGCATATCACATGCTTCTGGCTCAAGTCCTGCAAAGTCAAGGCCAAAGTTGTCGATCATACGAAGAAGCTCTGTGGTTGTGATAACGATATCGGTATCTTTCTCACCATGTGTATAGCTGTTCGGACGAACGGCTTCTGCCTTCTTAGCCGTACATGGCATAATGGAAACCATTACAGTCTTCTTTCCCTGAGCATGTTCCGGATCACGGAAGTATTCCTTAATAACAGCAGAAAGCATTCCCTGTGGGGATCTGCAGGTAGAAATATTCGGAATATAATCCTTATACTGATCTGTAATAAATTTCACCCATGCCGGACAGCAGGATGTCAAGAGCGGAAGTTTCTCACCTTTTTCAATACGGTTAAGGAATTCTGCACTTTCTTCCATAATCGTAAGGTCAGCACTGAATGTGGTATCATAAACTTCATCAAATCCCATGCGATGAAGCGCATTGACGATCTTGCCCATTACACTGCGGCCCTTCTGGAGTCCGTAATGATCGCCCACTGCAACACGTACTGCAGGTGCAATCTGCGCAACTACACGGATATCCGGATCTGCAAGTGCCTTAAAGACTTTGTCTGTATTCGTATGGATGGAAATAGCTCCTGTCGGACAGAATGCACGACACTGTCCACAGTTTACGCACTGTGTCTCTGCAATCTTTTTATTGAATGCAGGCATAACCATTGCTTCTGTTCCACGGAATGCAAATCCAAGTGCTCCGATTCCCTGAATTTCCTCGCAGGCACGTACACAGTTTCCGCAGAGGATACATTTATTCGGATCGCGAACGATAGACGGAGAACTGAAATCCAGCTCATGCTGCTCTCTTGTGTTCTGGAAACGTACGGTTCTTACGCCGAGACGATGTGCCAGTTCCTGAAGGATACACTCACCACTCTTGATACAGGTTGTACAGTCACGGCAGTGTGCTGCAAGGAGCAGTTCCACGATCAGTTTACGATAGTTTCTTAATTTATTTGTGTTAGTATGAATAACCATACCATCGCGCGGTACTTCTGAACAGGAAGCAAAGGTTTTGCCTCTGTCGTCCTCTACTGTACATAAACGGCATGCTCCAAATGTAGAGAGCTCTGAATGATAGCACAGTGTCGGAATATCAATGCCTGCGTTACGGATAACGGTCAGGACGTTTTTTTCATCGGTAAATTCAACTTTTCTACCGTCAATTGTCATTGTACCCATAATTCAGCCTCCTTCCTATGCTTCCACATAAACCGCATCAAAGTTACAGTTATCTTTACAGGAACCGCATTTGATACATACGTCATTGTTGATGTGATACGGAGATTTGATCTTTCCGCTGATTGCACCTGCCGGGCAGTTCTTCGCGCACTTACCGCAGCCAATACAGAATTCCGGATTAATGTGGAATTTACGAAGTGCTGTACAGACTTTTGCACGGCATTTCTTATCCTTAATATGTTCCTCGTATTCATCACGGAAGCGTTTCAGAGTACTGATAACCGGAAGCGGTGCACTCTTGCCAAGTCCGCAGAGAGCCATGCTCTGTACCATAGTAGCAAGCTCTTCCAGTTCATCAAGGTCTGACATTTCACCTTTACCATCTACGATTCTCTCGAGAATCTCCAGCATACGCTTTGTTCCTTCACGACACGGAACGCATTTACCACAGCTCTCACGCTGTGTAAAGTTCATAAAGAATCTGGCAACCTCAACCATACAGGTATTTTCATCCATAACTACCAGGCCGCCGGAACCCATGATCGCGTCGAGTGATTTAACGGAGTCAAAGTCAAGCGGACGGTCGATCTGATCTTCGATCAGACATCCACCGGATGGTCCACCGATCTGTACACCTTTGAAAGCAGCTCCGCTCTTCAGGCCACCACCGATATCATAAATGATATGACGAAGACTGGTACCCATTGGTACTTCGATCAGACCTGTGTTTTCGATTGCACCGGTCAGGGAGAAGGTCTTGGTTCCCGGGCTTCCTTCTGTTCCAATGGTACGGAACCAGTCAGCACCCTGAAGAATGATCTTCGGAACGTTTGCATATGTTTCTACGTTATTCAGAACGGTAGGTTTCTCCCAGAGACCTTTTTCTACTGTACGCGGTGGTTTGACACGCGGCATGCCTCGCTTACCTTCGATGGATGCAGTGAGGGCAGAACCTTCACCACAAACAAAGGCACCTGCACCACGATTGATATGTAAATGGAAATTCACACCGGAACCAAGGATATTGTCACCAAGCAGTCCATAAGCTTCAGCCTGTTCGATAGCCATACGGAGACGTTTAACGGAAAGCGGATATTCTGCACGAACATAAATGTATCCGTTCTCTGCGCCAACTGCGTATGCGGCAATGGTCATACCTTCGATCATCTTATATGGATCACCTTCCATTACGGAACCATCCATGAATGCACCCGGGTCACCTTCATCACCATTACATACTACATAACGAACTTTTTCTTTCTGACGAGCAACCTGAGACCATTTTTTACCAGCCGGGAAACCAGCTCCGCCTCGTCCGCGAAGTCCGGATTTTGTTACTTCATCGATAACATCCTGTGGGGACATATCGAAGAAAGCTTTTGCCATAGCCTGAAAACCGCCAACAGCAATATATTCATCAATGGATTCTGCATTAATATTACCACAATTCTCAAGAACGATTCTTGTCTGCTGATTCAGGAAAGGAATGTCAGAAGGATGTGGACAGGCGGTATCATGATCACGATAAAACAGTCTGCTTACCGGCTCTCCTTCCATAACAGTACGCTCTACGATCTCTTTACAGTCTTCTACCTGTACATGAACATACTGATAATCATAAGGTTCAATCTTCATCAGAGGTCCTAATTCACAAAGGCCCTGACATCCTGTCTTAACAACACCGACATGCGGAACATCTTTCTGCATTTCCACGCTTACCCAGTCAAGATTCTCGCACAGTTTCGCCATCTCGTCATAAATCTTCTGTGCGCCGGAAGCGATACATCCGGTACCGGAACAGACAAGCACACGAAAGGTAAAAGATTCCAGGGTATTTTTTGCTTCAGCCTGCTTATTGAGCAGATCTTCTTTACTCACAATACTCATACCGTCTCACCTCTCAATTCATTTAACAGATCGATTGCCTTTTCTGGTGTCATTTTCGGATGTACTTCGTCGTTTACTGTAAGTGTTGGCGCCAATCCGCATGCACCAAGGCAGGATACAGTTTCTACCGTAAAGAGCATATCATCCGTTGTATGCTTCTTGTTACTGAGTCCAAGTTCCTTCATAAGAGCTTCTTTGACCGGCATGGATTTACGCACATGACAGGCTGTTCCATCACAGACTTTGATGACGTATTTTCCTTTTGGCTCAAAGGAAAAGTTCTCATAGAAAGTGGCTACACTGTAATCCTTTGCTTCTGTAACTCCAATCTTGGATGCAACATACGTCAGAAGCTCTCCAGGAAGATAACGGTACTCCGCCTGGATATCCTGCATGATTGGGATCAATGATGCAGGTTTCGGTCCGTAATGCTCGATGATCTCATCTGTCTTCGCGTAATAAGACTGATCTAACATTCAATTCCCTCCTTGCTTAAAAATAAATTTTCCTGTGCTTATTGTTTTTGTCTATTTTACACAGCTTTGCTATATTTGATTATACATTAAATATATATTTTAAACAAGAAAAATATCGAAAATTTGAATTAATTTATTTAATTTTTTTATTTTTCGCAACTATTTCGTGATTTTTTTAACATGTTGCATAATTTTTTATCAATCTTGTTTTTAGTTCTCCTTCGTTTTATTGTCATATAATCTTCTGTGCATCCGTCTGTTTTGTGCCTGCAAAAATACATGATCTTAGTTGATTTTAGAATTTCTTTCCTATATTATAATATCAGGTAGATGAAAATATTTTTCAGTTATCCGGTTTATGGCAGTTCATTCTGTTTTTCCATGTAATACTGTCAGCTGAATAACTGCAATACGATAGAAGGAGATATACATATGCGAAATTATGACACACCTGTCAGAGCAATCCGCCACAAGGTTTATGTCGAAGTAGCCAAAGCCGGATTTGAATCCACTGACGAAACCCTGATTCATGATATTGAAGCTATTCCTTATAATATCGTAGAGGAAAAAGCCAAATACCGTGAAAGTATTTACAGAGAACGTGCCGTTGCCAGCGAGCGGGTTCGTCTTGCAATGGGCCTCTCTCTTCGCCCGGAAAACAAAGCTGTCCATCTGACCGACGGTCTGGCAGCCAGCAACATCGATGAGAAATATTACGAGCCGCCTCTTATGCAGGTCATTCCATCTGCATGCGCAGCCTGTCCGCCAAACAAATATATTGTCAGCAATATGTGCCGCGGCTGTGTCGCTCATCCATGTATGCAGGCCTGTCCAAAGGGTGCGATTTCCATGAAAGATGGAAAATCTTATATTGATCAGGACAAATGTATCAAGTGTGGCAAATGTAAAGCCGCCTGTCCTTATGATGCTATCTCTCACAATATCCGTCCATGTGAACAGGCCTGTGGTGTCAAGGCAATCGGAAGTGATGAGCAGGGACGTGCAAGTATCCTGGAGGACAAATGCGTTTCCTGTGGTATGTGTATGGTAAGCTGTCCATTCGGTGCGATTTCTGATAAATCTCAGATTTTCCAGCTGGCTCATGCACTTCGTGGTGGTGAAAAAATCATTGCCATCATCGCTCCGGCTTATATCAGCCAGTTCGGTGATGATGTGACTCCTGGCAAATTCAAGACAGCTCTGCAGGTTCTTGGTTTTTCTGATGTCCATGAGGTTGCATTCGGTGCTGATGTCGGAGCAATTGCAGAGGCGCATCATTATGCCGAAAAGGTTGCCACCGGAGAGCTTCCATTTCTCCTGACTTCCTGCTGTCCTTCCTGGTCCATGATGGCAAAGAAATTCTTCCCGACCATGATCGACAATATTTCTCAAGAACTGACACCGATGGTTGCCACTGCCCGCAAGGTAAAACAGGAGCATCCAGATGCAAAGGTTGTATTTGTTGGTCCATGTGCATCCAAGAAGCTGGAAGCTATGCGCCGCACCGTCCGCAGTGATGTTGATTTTGTCCTTACATTCGAGGAACTGGATGCCATGTTTGATGCACGCGAAATCGATCCTGCTTCTTTCGAAGAGGATGGTTCTCTTCATGATGCGACTGCTGCAGGACGTGGTTATGCTGTTGCAGGTGGTGTTGCAGGTGCGATCGAAGCCTGCCTGAAGGAATATTATCCGGATGTACCGGTTCATATCGAACATGCAGAGAGTCTTGCTGAATGTAAAAAAGTCCTCGCGCTTGCCAAAGCAGGCAAACTCAAGGGCTGTATGATCGAAGGTATGGCCTGTCCGGGCGGATG
>OICT01000739.1_pt1 | contig 15129 bp, 24 predicted proteins | sample 1581331 | NCBI WGS metagenome assembly OICT01 (sample SAMEA3882544, study PRJEB24775) | human gut metagenome | biome: human-associated habitat; feature: intestine environment; material: feces | place: Netherlands | collected 2009/2010 | reverse complement strand
GACTATCACTTATTTAAGTGATATTGGTTGTCTGGAGATTCAGGGGGCCAGTCTAAACGCTTAAAGCCGGTCACAGTGGAGGATGCACTAAATTACTGGTATGAAAATTACTGTAAGGTGCGTCGAAAAACTCATGCTGTAACGCTTGGCAGATTTCGAAAGCATATTTTTCCCTATATCGGTCATTTGCCCGTAAATGACACTCACCTATATGAATGGCTGGACTGTTTTGACCGAATTAAACGTAATGCACCAGTTATGGCGGCGTATGTTTTTTCTGACACTAAATTAGCTCTTCGTTTTTGTCGGGTACGCCAGTACGCGACGTGTGATGCTTTAAAGGATTTGCGCATGAGTGATGTGGGGCAGATTGCAGGTAAGCGGGATCGGGTTCTGGATGAAGCCGAACTGGGCCAGCTCTGGAAGGCAATTTTTGTCGAGCCTGATTTAAAACTAATGTCTGAATACACGCGAAAAATGTTTGTGCTTTGTACAGTATTTGGATGTCGAATGAGTGAAGCCCGATTATCAGAATGGAGCGAATGGGATCTCGAAAGTTGGGTTTGGACTGTACCAAAAGATCACTCAAAAACTGGTGTTGAAATCGTCAGACCAGTACCTGAAATTCTACGACAGTGGGTAACGGATGTTCACGAAGAGACAAAACATACTGGTTATGTGCTGGGAAGTCTGCGAATTAGAGAAAGCGTAAGCAAGATTGGGGGGAAAATCGGTAAACGTTTGGGCCATGAAAAACAATGGTCACTACACGACCTTAGAAGAACGCTTTCAACCCATCTGAGTGATTTGGGCGTTGAGTTTCATGTAGTGGAGCAGCTGTTAGGCCATGCGCTACCTGGCGTGGCAGGTGTTTACAACCGGAGTAAGTTTATGGCTAAAAAACTGGATGCCCTGGAACTCTGGACTACATATCTGAATAGCATCGCTGGTGCTGAGTCAAAAGTAACAATCCTCAAACAAAAGGCTGGTTAACATGAAAAAAATGGCAGTTGTTGATAAAAAGGGTCTGGAGTACATTCCTAACATCGATCGTATGATCCGTGAGAAAGAGTGTCGGGAACTGACTACTCTTGCGAACAGCACACGCTGGAAGCTTGAGAAGGAAGGTAAGTTCCCGAAACGGATTAAAATTGGCGCTACAGCAGTGGCATACCGCCTCTCCGAAATCCAAGCATGGATAAAAGGGGAGTGGAAGTAATTGAGGATGATACATGGACTTCAAAACTGTTTGGAATGAATATGCTGGGAAAATAGAATCTGGAGTGGTATTTAATATAAAAACATTAACTGAACTATTTTGTAGTCATGGTATAAACAACCCAACTATAACATTGGATAGCATTGGTAATGGACTATCCTTAAAATGTTTTCGAGTGGAATGTGATTTAGGGGTTGCGTTTTTCCCATTTTTCACTATTCAAATGAGTGAGTTTGATGGATGGAGTGAGAGATTTTCATCTATTAAATCTCAGTGGGAGATTATAGATTGGTTTATACCTCCATATTTGATGAATACACATATTAATAATGCAATGTCGCGTGTTTTTTGTGACACTTCAAAAGAAAGAGCTCTAGATGAATTTGAACATGCGTTACCTTCATTATATACGATGCCTGATATGTGTACCTTTGTTGAGCAGGTTGCACCTAATTCTAGAGTCCTTAATAATCATGTAAATACTCTTAGAGAATCTATCTTGTCATTTTATACGGGTTATAAATCAGCAGCCACAGCATCTTTAATACCCATTGTTGAAAGTGCATTGGTACAACTGGCTGACAATCAAGGGGTTCATAAAAAAAATTTAAAGGATAGAATTGAAGGGGTAATAAAAAAGGCTATAGATAGAGTTGGATATTTCTCAATTGCGCGAGAATCTTGGGTTGATGACCAATTTAGACAAGAAAATATTATATGTAAACTTGATAATCGTGCGATGATGCTTAGGATTTTCGGTGACTGGTTAAAGAATAGTTTTTTCAGTAATAGTGATAAATATAACAAAAAGTCTGGTTTAAATAGACATATTTTTTCTCATGGTCTATCTCTTGTGTGGCAACGCCCGGCGAATTTCCATAGATTGATAGGTGTTCTTAATAACCTTGTTTTTTTAGAGTATTACTTAATTCCAAATAATAATATCGATTTGTTTTATCCGGAACCCAATGAACAATCATTATCTCTGCTGGAAGATGTTAATCTAAGAATTGGTTCCCAAATGTTTTACAGCATTAAGTCCTCAGACAGAACACTCAGTAAAGGCACTAAAATGCCCATATTAACATGTGATGATGGCTGGTTTTTTAGAGCTGGAAGGTTAAGTGCAATGTGTATGTCTGGACTTGTTGAAAAGTTGAGGGATAACAACTGGAAATGTACAGTCCATGATCCAGTGCAAGAAGGAGAGTATATTATAGTGGATGCTACTAAAAACAATAAAACATTAAAAATAGGGCTGCTTTATACTTGTGCAACAAGTAATTCAATATATCAAAGACTTGATATTGAGTGTGATTTTATATTGTATTTGGGTGCGCCATATAAACAAGAGCAATACGCGTACGGTATAGGTAAATATGTTGGTCCGCTTCAATCGTGGATTATACCAGATTAATATTCTGCATGGTTTTTACATTGGAAGGCATAAGCCTTCCAATATTATTACTAGCTAGAGGATTTACTGTCCCTTTTTAGTTTTTCTAGGCAGGCTTCCTTAACCCATGCACTAAAATTGCCAGGGCCAGCGGCATTGTTAATTTTATCTAATAAGTCATCTTCGAAGCGAATGTTCTTTTTTGTACTACCTGAGCGCTCAAAGTGAGCCTTCAAATTTTTCTCTTGCATTGGTACGTACCACTGGGTTAATCTGTTTGTCTATGGTACGTACCATTTGGATTTAGTGCAACTATGAAATAAACGAGGCCTGATGATGCGCCAACACCCTCAGGCCCCTAACCAATAACCGTTAGTTGAGGTAACAGTTATGGCTGGAACACAGCATACCCAAACTCACCCTAAATTTATATACATCTTTCTGGCGCTACATCGCGATCGCATAGCAGATGGAGCAACTACGGTACATGTAGCCGCTGACACGCTGGTTGATGCCCGCAAGATGGTTAAGGAGATGGGCTATACTGCGGCTTTCTGGAAAGGGCGGGAAGAAAACACGCTGTTTATTCAGAAATGTGAAAACAATTTCCTCTGGCGTTTTATCGCCCTGAGTACGGCACAACCGCGCGTGATTACCATCGAGGCCACCAGCGAACAGGAAGCCCGCCAGCAATCCCCAACTGGCTGCATGATGATATTCGCCGCCCGTATTCGTCAGGAGGTGTGCCATGAATGATCTTTATTTTAAAGTGCTGACACATGCTGAAAACGCGCTCGTTTGTGGCAAAAATATGCGAGAAATCTTATCAACCTGGCTTGATGGGACAACAAATGCGGAACACGATGAACGGGATGCTAATTTAGCTGGAGCGTTAATTACGTTACTTGATCCTGTCATCAAAGAGCTGGATGAAGCTATAAAAATACACGACCAGAGCTATACCGGAGAATAAAAAATGAAAAATAAATTTTCTGGCTTTATTGCCAGCGGTCAAACTCATTCAAAAATCAGCCTTGGGGATATTTTCAAAGACAGCTATGGCTATCGGGTAAAGATTATTTCGGTTGATGATCGTCGTGTCTCTTATTTGCGTGATGGTTATGATTTTGAATGTGTTATGCCGCGTCAGCAGTTCGAAAGAGATTTCATTCTAGTAAAAAATTGCAAGACAGATAATCAGAGGCGTGCCGCAGGCTATATCCGTAAAATTCGGGCAATGTTAGTTGCCGGAGGTAACAAATGAAACGTGCTCCGAACTTAAAATACCAACCGCGCGACAAAATGACGGAAGTCATCATTTTTGCTGGCAGTGATGCCTGGAGCCATGCAAAAGAATGGAATGAATGGGCAGGTAAGCATATTGCAGCAGATGATACACCACCAGTCATTCTGGGTACGGAACAACTGGAAAACCTGGATGATATGCAAATTATCGATGAAGGCCGTCATTATGTGCGTGTTTATCGTGCCGGAAAGATTGCAGAGAAAAGTCTGACGAAGGTTGCGACATTACTTGCTATTGCAGGCGTAAAGGAAGCACGTTGTTACCGTAGCTTTGTTGATCGAGAGCCTGAAGACTGGACTCCGCGCCTTGTCGGCCTAAAAGCTGAAGCGGAGCATGGGGAAAGTCTGGTGATTGAACTGCCAGTGAAGAAGGCAGAGCGCAAAAATGACGAGCTTGCTTCATCTTTGGCGTTGAATCAGATGGGGGCCAGCCAGCGCGGTGAAGTTCTCCTTGCACATTACGGCGGCGAACTGGCAATCAATGCCGACTCTGACACCGTTCATCATTACAACGGCGTTGTATGGGAGCCGGTTCAGGATAAAGAGTTACAGCGTGCTATGGCGCAGATTTTCATTGATGCGGAGATCAGCTATTCGCAGAACGCTATTAAATCGGCGGTAGATACCATGAAGTTAAGTTTGCCTGTAATGGGGAATACAGCCCGTAACCTGATTGGATTCAGTAACGGGGTATTTGATACCAGAACTGGTAATTTTCGGGAGCATAACAAAAACGACTGGTTGTTAATTGCCAGTGAATTACCTTTCAGCCCACCAGCAGAGGGGGAAACGCTGGCAACACATGCGCCGAATTTCTGGAAGTGGTTGCGCCGTTCGGTGGCTGAGAATGACCGCAAGGCAGATCGCGTACTGGCGGCATTATTCATGGTGCTGGCGAACCGGTACGACTGGCAGTTATTCATTGAGGTAACAGGGCCGGGGGGAAGTGGTAAAAGTGTGATGGCGGAGATTTGCACCATGCTGGCGGGTAAGGCTAATACAGTATCAGCAAGCATGAAGGCGCTGGAAGATGCAAGGGAACGTGCGTTAGTGGTTGGCTTTTCGCTGATTATCATGCCGGATATGACCCGCTACGCTGGTGATGGGGCAGGGATTAAGGCCATTACAGGCGGTGACAAGGTGGCAATTGACCCGAAACACAAAGCCCCCTATTCAACGCGTATTCCGGCAGTAGTGCTGGCGGTTAACAATAACGCCATGTCATTCAGTGACCGCAGCGGGGGGATCTCACGTCGTCGGGTGATATTCAATTTTTCGGAAGTTGTACCGGAGAACGAACGCGATTCGATGCTGGCGGAAAAAATAGAAGGTGAGCTGGCGGTAGTGATTCGTCATCTGCTTACAAGGTTTGCTGATCAGGACGAAGCCAGACGCCTGTTATATGAGCAGCAGAAATCTGAAGAAGCACTGGCGATAAAGCGAGAGGGGGATTCGCTGGTGGACTTCTGCGGTTATCTCATGGCATCGGTAATGTGTGATGGCCTGTTAGTGGGTAATGCTGAAATTGTGCCATTCAGCCCACGCAGGTATCTCTATCATGCCTATCTGGCTTATATGAGGGCACATGGGTTTGGTAAACCTGTAACACTGACGCGCTTCGGTAAAGATATGCCGGGGGCAATGGCGGAATATGGCAGGGAGTATATGAAACGGAAAACGAAGCACGGTTTGCGTTCAAACGTGACACTGACGGAGGAATCAGAAGACTGGATGCCATCATGTGTATCGGTCACTAATGACGATAGCAAAAATTAAACTTATGGAATAACTGTTCACCACTGTTCACCCTGTCATAAATATCTTTTATATCAGTATATTATAGGGTGAACAGTTATTTATGAACTGTTCACCAAACTATTCACTGTTCATCTTTTTGATTGTTTATTGAGCTTCAAGGGTGAACAGTGGTGAACAGTTGGTGAATAGTTTTTGTGAAACTGTTCACCCATTAACATTATGAATTAAAAGAGAAAATATCAAAAGGTGAACAGGTGAAGGGTTAAAACGCAAAAATTTTAATTTACTGCTGTGAGATAAAGCCTATGACAGCGAAGCACACAAAAAAATCACAATCGCACGCCCTTGATTTGACGGAACACTGGTTAAGGGTGTCGATAAAAATCATCGACCGCAACGCCGGGGAAGGATACGCGAAAGCACATCCCGAACTGATTAGCGCATTCATGACAACGGCGGCTGCAAACTTTGCCACTCTGACCGAACGGGAGATTGCTGAAGCGGAGGAAGTGACAACAATCAATATTAAGTCCGGAGAGCAGGCAGCATGACGGCGCAAATATCAGTTTACGGGCGGTTGGTGGACGACCCGCAGACAAAACAGACCAGCAAGGGCACCCCCATGACGCTGGCGCGTATGGCGGTATCACTGCCCTGCAGTCAGTCGGATGACGGTCAGGCGACGATGTGGTTATCTGTCCTGGCGTTTGGCAGACAAGCCGACGCGCTGGCAAAGCATCACAAAGGCGAACTCCTGAGCGTGGCGGGTAATATGCAGGTGAGCCAGTGGACTGGACAGAACGGTGAAACGCGGCAGGGCTGGCAGGTTATCGCAGACAGCGTAATCAGTGCGCGAACGGTGCGACCGGGCGGCAAAAAAGGTCAACAGGGTCAGGCTACTGACGCACTGAACAGAGCAAAACAACAGGCAGATCAGCAAGGAAGCCATCCACCAGTGGGAGATAATGAGCAATGGGGAGATGATATTCCGTTTTAAATATTGCCAATAAAAAAGGCCGGAAAAAAATAAATTTTCCGGCATGCTACATAAATCCCGACCAAAGGGAGTGAAGATATTAACACTAATTATCCGCGCTGAAGTTGTTATCCCAAAACTTTATACAACATTGCACTCGGTTGCATGTATTCGCATGACAAATATCGGTGATAGCATATATCCACAATTATTTTTAATGAATGCAAAGAGGATGCGTATGGTTGATTTATATTCGCCTACCCAGCTTGTACAGGTGGTTAATGCTGAAGATGTGCAAAAAAAATTAAATGCGTTGTTTACCAGTTTGTTTTTCACTCGCTCGGTAATGTTTGAATCGAGAGACATTATTCTTGATACGATCGACGATCCAAATATCCCGATCGCGGCGTTTTGCTCTCCTATGGTGGGCAGTAAAGTTTCACGAGATGAGGGATACGAATCAAAAACAATTCGTCCAGGTTATATGAAGCCGAAAAGCAGCATTGATCCAAATAAGTTAGCTGTGCGCCCTGCTGGTGTGTCACCTGAGCAATACAATGCTTTTGGGGCGCGTAATATTAAAGTTAAACAGGCGATTGTAAATCAGGCTAAAGCTATTCGTGCACGTATTGAATGGCTTGCTGTTCAGGCAATCACAACGGGGAAAAATATCATTGAGGGCGATGGTATTGAACGTTATGAGCTGGACTGGAATATAAAACCACAAAATATCATCACTCAGTCTGGCGGTGCTGAGTGGTCAGGTAAGGATAAAGGATCTTTTGATCCAAATGATGATATTGAGAGCTACGCAGAATTTAGTGAGGGAGTCACTAATATCATTATTATGGGCGGCAATGTATGGAAAAAATACCGCTCATTCAGAGCTGTAAAAGAGGCTCTGGATACCCGTCGAGGTTCTAATTCCGAACTGGAAACGGCCCTTAAAGACCTTGGTGATTCGGTGAGTTTTAAAGGGTATATGGGCGATGTTGCGATTGTTGTTTACAGCGGGCGTTATACCGACGAGGACGGAACTGAAAAATATTTCCTTGATCCTGATTTGATGGTGCTTGGCAATACGGCTCTTCAGGGGATTGTCGCTTATGGCGGTATTCAGGATCCGGAGCTAATTCGGATGGGGCTGACTAAAGCCGAACTTGCACCGAAAAACTATATTGTGCCTGGTGATCCGGCTATTGAATATGTGCAGACACATTCAGCACCACAGCCAATACCGGCCCGCATCAATCGTTTTGTTACCGTTCGCATTGGCTAAGGGGGAGCAATGGCTACTCATTACACTGAACTCATGTCTGGCACTGAAGCACTGGTTACTACGCTGGGGATATTTTCAGCCAATAAAGGGGTAATACCTGCGTTTACGCCACTGATGCAGGAAGATGCAACTGGTGCGCTAGTGGTATGGGATGGAACGAGCGCAGGCAAAGCGGTTTATGTTTCCGCTGTACAAATCGACACAGCGAAAAAAACACAGGCACAGGTTTATAAGACAGGTGTTTTAAATGTTGATGCTCTGAACTGGCCTGAGTCTGTAAGAGAACTGTCGGCAAAGGTTGCCGCGTTTGTTGGCTCAGGTATTTCTGTTCAGCCGCTGGCTCGTGTGTAAAGGGGGATACAATGCAGAATCATTACAATGACCTTAAGCCAATTGCCGAAATGATGTATCCGGATCCAGCAGTAGAGGAATTAAAGGCTATTGCTGACAAAATGCGTTTAAGTGAACGCCTTGTTGATATGAATCAGGTGATGGAACTTACTACCCTTAGCCGTCGCACATTGCTAAACCTTGAGGCTCGCGGAGAGTTCCCCGAACGCGTACAGGTTACGGAAGGGCGTAAGGCCTGGTATTTAAGTGAAGTGATCGACTGGATAAACAATATTCCTCGATCTTCTGAATATTGCCGCGTACCTGTCCCAAAAAAGCCAGATGCGGCGCTATGCCTCAAGATTGAGCGTGTACGTCGCAATGCACGGGATGGTCGCTATAAGTTGATTGGTTGATGAAATTAGGGCCCGTTCTGGCTGGCGGGTCCTTTCCGGCGATCCAGAACGTTACGGGGCGTCAGGCGCGCAGATTCTTGCTATTTATGACAATTTTCTGCGATTTGCCGTTTCTGTTCTTCTTCGTTGTAACTATATGTTATTAATGGAAATGCCACCTAAAAAGAAAGGAAATGGTAAGCGCTATTTTGAGCTAAAAACAGCTTAACCGTTTCCTTTCTCCAAAATTTACTGAGGCGGCTATGAATCCATGCGCAGAAGTCATGACAACTATCAAACTAAGCGGATCTTTAGCTTCTTTGTTCGCCAGAGAACATCAGCGCCTTATCGGTCCGACGCGTGAGGCATTAAGGGTATTATCAGCCACTATTCCGGGATTTGAGAAATTCATGAACACTAGCAAGGCTTGAGGACTCACTTTCGCCGTGTTTGTGGATAAAAATAATGTCGCGCAGGATGATCTCGATTTTCCAAATGGTGGTCGTACGATTCGAATTGTTCCGATCATTATGGGGAGTAAGCGTGCTGGTGTTCTGCAAACCATTCTTGGCGCTTTCTTGGTGGTTGGTGGTGTTCTGGGGGCAACGATAGGGCAAGCATGGAGCGGTGGTGTGTGGAGCGGCAAGTATTTTCTATTGGCAGAAGCCCATTCCGCCAAGATAGGCTAGACGTATAAGATCGGTTACAATCTATAAATCAGCTGTTGAATTATTGAATTTTAACCATATTTATCAGATGGACTTCATTCAAAAAGGTAACTTTGATGGCCGGACAATTAGACGAAGCAGCAAAACAGATTTTGGGTACCTTACTGGCAGATTTTACAGATCGAGGGTTAACTGCACAGGATTTAAAAAATGGTTATGAAGGCCCGAACATCAATGCGCTAGCTACTGCAGTATGCAACGTCGCTGATTTTACATCTGTAGATTTTGAAGTTGCCTTTGGCGATCTCGAAAAAAGCAAACTAATCAAAACTGGCCCCATGAAAATGTTCGATAATGATCATAATAGCTCTGTGATCATTATTGCTTCTTATAGCCTACGTGAATATGTTTATTTGACGGAGGCTGGATACAAGGAGTCAAGGAAAGTACCAAATCGCCCACAACGTGTTCAGCGTATAGTCAATAATCTAACGATCACCGGCGGACATTTCAGCAATACGCAATTAGGGCAGGGAGAGGTCGTTTCCCAAACCCAAAACATCACAAGCAGTTCCGATTCTGAAATAGTTGCTAAGCTGATTTCTATCATTGAAGAACAGGGGCAAGTAGTTAACAGCGATCAACGTTCTGATATTGAAGCAGCTGTGGCAGCCGCTAATGAAGGTGATGGTAAAGAAGCGAAATCATTGCTGTCTAAAGTATGCGGTCCTGTTTGGGAGTCTGTGCAACCAGTAATATGGCCGATCATTGGTGAGTTGGTTAAGAAAGGGCTCGGGATTTAATTTAATAAATTCTAAAAGGGCTGTTTGGGTAGTATTTTTATGGGGCTCTTCAATTAAAAGGAGTCATAGGGTCAAACGATGTGCCTATGACTCCTGGATAAAGCCATCAGAGAATATTAGTGTTAACAATTTCTCTTCAGCCCTTGTTTATACGATGCCAGCTTCAGAACCGAATCAACGCTCATGCGATCTTTAGCATCTCGGTAATGACAGTAAGTTATTATTCCATCGACCATCAGCATAAGTACGTATAAATTTCCGCCCTCCCCCTCCTGGATCAACGACACCTACATCAGCACGTTTGCCATAACTATCAGTGACATAGAAAGTATGTAACTTGTTCTCAATTGAATTAACTACATCTGCCACAGTCCACTTACTTCCAGGGGGATTAAATTGAGGGCTTCCCACATGAGTAATGTGTTCATGAAGGGCGTTCGAACTGGAGAGAGTAATACAAGTTAATCGTACATCAACCATCTTCAACTCCTTATTTACTGTGAAAAATCATAAGATACAGCATGTATCGAAATACAGCAGGGTGAACAATTTCGATTTACGAGGACTTAGCAAAGTCTCTTTCTCTTAAACTGAGGGCTTGTATTGCAGGTTGTATTGCAACTGTAGCTAAGCAATATCAGTTGTAAGCTTTATTTCTTTTACAGTCAATCGTATAGCATCGTATTTGACTCATGTAACCCAAGCATGAAGTGAATCCGCAGATGACCCTGCGTCGCCTGCCGGATGAAGATCCGCAGAATCTGGCGGACCCGGCTTACCGCCGCCGTCGCATCATCATGCAGAACATGCGTGACGAAGAGCTGGCCATTGCTCAGGTCGAAGAGATGCAGGCAGTTTCTGCCGTGCTCAAGGGCAAATACACCATGACCGGTGAAGCCTTCGATCCGGTTGAGGTGGATATGGGCCGCAGTGCGGCGAACAACATCACGCAGTCCGGCGGCACGGAGTGGAGCAAGCGTGACAAGTCCACGTATGACCCGACCGACGATATCGAAGCCTACGCGCTGAACGCCAGCGGCGTGGTGAATATCATCGTGTTTGACCCGAAAGGCTGGGCGCTGTTCCGTTCCTTCAAAGCCGTCAGGGAGAAGCTGGATACCCGTCGCGGCTCTCATTCCGAACTGGAGACAGCGGTAAGAGACCTGGGCAAAGCGGTGTCTTATAAGGGAATGTATGGCGATGTGGCCATCGTCGTGTATTCCGGACAGTACGTGGAAAACGGCGTCAAAAAGAACTTCCTGCCGGACAACACGATGGTGCTGGGTAACACTCATGCACGCGGTCTGCGCACCTATGGCTGTATTCAGGATGCGGATGCATTGAGTGAGGGTATTAATGCGTCTCCCCGTTATCCGAAAAACTGGAAGACATCCGGCGATCCGGCGCGAGAGTTCACCATGATTCAGTCAGCACCGCTGATGCTGCTGGCTGATCCTGATGAGTTCGTGTCCGTTCAACTGGCGTAATCATGGCCCTTAGGGGCCATTTTCTCTCTGTGGAGGAGTCCATGACGAAAGATGAACTGATTGCCCGTCTCCGGTCGCTGGGTGAGCAACTGAACCGTGATGTCAGCCTGACGGGGACGAAAGAAGAACTGGCGCTCCGTGTGGCAGAGCTGGAAGAGGAGCTTGATGACACGGATGACGGAGCCGGTCAGGACTCGTCTGTCAGCCCGGAAAATGCGCTGACCGGACATGAAAATGAGGTGGTATCAGCACAGACGGATACCGTGACTGATACGGCTGCTCTGGTCACGGTTGTGGCACTGGTGACGCTGCATACCGATGCACTTCACGCCACGCGGGATGAACCTGTGGCATTTGTGCTGCCGGGAACGGCGTTTCGTGTCTCTGCCGGTGTGGCAGCCGAAATGACAGAGCGCGGCCTGGCCAGAATGCAATAACGGGAGGCGCTGTGGCTGATTTCGATAACCTGTTCGATGCTGCCATTGTCCGCGCCGATGAAACGATACGCGGGTACATGGGAACGTCAGCCACCATGACATCCGGTGAGCAGTCCGGCGCAGTAATACGTGGTGTTTTTGATGACCCTGAAAATATCAGCTATGCCGGACAGGGCGTGCGCGTTGAAGGCTCCAGCCCGTCCCTGTTTGTCCGGACTGATGATGTGCGGCAGCTGCGGCGTGGAGACACGCTGACCATCGGTGAGGAAAACTTCTGGATAGACCGGGTTTCGCCGGATGATGGTGGAAGCTGTCATCTCTGGCTTGGGCGGGGCGTACCGCCTGCCGTTAACCGTCGCCGCTGAAAGGGGGATGTATGGCCATAAAAGGTCTTGAGCAGGCCATTGAAAACCTCAGCCGTATCAGCAAAACGGCGGTGCCTGGTGCCGCCGCAATGGCCATTAACCGCGTTGCTTCATCCGCGATATCGCAGTCGGCGTCACAGGTTGCCCGTGAGACAAAGGTACGCCGGAAACTGGTAAAGGAAAGGGCCTGGCTGAAAAGGGCCACGGTCAAAAATCCGCAGGCCAGAATCAAAGTTAACCGGGGGGATTTGCCCGTAATCAAGCTGGGTAATGCGCGGGTTGTCCTTTCGCGCCGCAGGCGTCGTAAAAAGGGGCAGCGTTCATCCCTGAAAGGTGGCGGCAGCGTGCTTGTGGTGGGTAACCGTCGTATTCCCGGCGCGTTTATTCAGCAACTGAAAAATGGCCGGTGGCATGTCATGCAGCGTGTGGCCGGGAAAAACCGTTACCCCATTGATGTGGTGAAAATCCCGATGGCGGCCCCACTGAAACAGGCATTTGATGAGAATGTTGACCGTATCCGGCGTGAACGCCTGCCTAAAGAACTGGCATACGCGCTGAAACAACAACTGAGGATTGCAATAAAACGATGAAACACACTGACATTCGTGCCGCAGTGCTGGATGCACTCGAGCAGCATGAACACGGGGCGACGCTGTTTGATGGTCGCCCCGTTGTTTTTGACGAAGAGGATTTTCCTGCGATCGCGGTTTATCTGACGGATGCAGAGTATACCGGTGAAGAGCTGGATGCAGATACATGGCGGGCCACGCTGCATATTGAGGTGTTTTTACCGGCACAGGTACCTGATTCGGAGCTCGATCAGTGGATGGAAAGCCGGATTTACCCGGCGATGACTGCGATCCCGGCACTGGCAGGACTGATTACCACGATGGTTACGCAGGGCTATGAGTATCGTCGTGATGACGATATGGCGTTATGGAGCTCTGCGGATCTGACTTATTCCATTACATACGAGATGTGAGGACGATATGGCAACACCAAATCCCCTGGAGCCGGTAAAAGGTGCCGGTACCACTCTGTGGGTTTACAACGGCAAGGCTGATGCTTATGCAAACCCGTTGTCAGACGATGACTGGCAGCGACTGGCTAAGGTGAAGGATCTGACGCCGGGCGAGATGACGGCTGAACCCTACGATGATAACTACCTGGATGATGAAGACGCGGACTGGACCGCGACCGGGCAGGGACAGAAATCTGCAGGTGATACCAGTTTTACGCTGGCCTGGAAACCGGGAGAGGAAGGTCAGAAAGGGCTTATAGGCTGGTTTGAAAGCGGCGATGTCCGGGCCTATAAAATCCGTTTTCCGAATGGCACGGTGGATGTGTTTCGTGGCTGGGTCAGCAGTATCGGTAAGGCCGTGACGGCGAAAGAAGTGATCACCCGCACGGTGAAAGTCACTAACGTGGGTAAACCTTCTGTAGCGGAAGAACGCAGCAAAATTACGCCGGTCACTGCGATTAAGGTAACGCCGACAGGTACGGTTGAAAAAGGGAAAACAACCACCCTGACCGTTACTGTGGAACCGGAAAATGCAACAGATAAGACATTCAGGGCGATTTCCGCCGATCCATCAAAAGCCACCATTAGCGTGAAAGATATGACGATTACTGTGACGGGGGTTAAGGATGGAAAAGTCAGCATCCCTGTGATTTCCGGTAATGGTCAGTTTGCTGCGGTGGCTGAAATTACCGTTAATAATGTGCCGGGTGGCTAAAGAGCTGAGAGATAAGCGATGTTCCTGAAAACAGAACAATTTGAATATAACGGTGTATCCGTCACGCTTTCTGAGCTGTCTGCGCTGCAGCGTATTGAGCATCTTGCCCTCCTGAAACGGCGGGCAGAAGAGGCTGAAGCCAGCGGCAACCTGCAGGTGAGTGTGGAAGATCTTGTCAGAACCGGCGCGTTTCTGGTGGCGATGTCCCTGTGGCATAACCATCCACAGAAAACGCAGTCACCGTCAATGAATGAGGCCGTGATGAAGATAGAGCAGGAAGTGCTCACCACCTGGCCTGCCGATGCCATTGCCCGGGCGGAAGACGTGGTGTTGTGCCTGTCCGGGATGATCGAAGCTGTTCGTCCGGATACTGATATTACTGAAGTGGCGAAAAATAACACGCTGACTGATGATGATTTTTCTGCGGGAAAGTCTTCGACGGCGAGCTGAACTTTGCCCTCAGACTGGCGCGTGAGATGGGAAGACCCGACTGGCGCGCCATGCTTGCCGGGATGACATCCACCGAATATGCCGACTGGCACCGTTTTTACCGCACGCATTATTTTCACGATACCCAGCTGGATATGCATTTTTCCGGGCTGACGTACGCTGTACTCAGCCTGTTTTTTTGCGATCCGGATATGCATCCCTCTGATTTCAGTCTGCTTGTCCCCCGGCATGAGGAAGAGCAGGTGGAGAGGCCGGATGAGGACAAAATGCTGATGCAGAAAGCGGCAGGACTTGCCGGAGGCGTCCGGTTCGGTGGGGACGGAGGGGGCGATATTTCACCTTCTGCAGATGTGGTGGATGTCAGCGAGGATGATGTTGCATTAATGATGGCTTCAGCGGGGATTTCCGGAGGTGTGAGATATGTCCCAGCCGGTTGGTGATCTTGTTATTGACCTGAGTCTGGATGCGGCCCGTTTCGATGAGCAGATGAGCCGGGTAAGGCGTCATTTTTCAGGACTGGATACC
>OICT01000729.1_pt1 | contig 15314 bp, 9 predicted proteins | sample 1581331 | NCBI WGS metagenome assembly OICT01 (sample SAMEA3882544, study PRJEB24775) | human gut metagenome | biome: human-associated habitat; feature: intestine environment; material: feces | place: Netherlands | collected 2009/2010 | reverse complement strand
CCCGCGAGCCGGCCTCCGCTTTGGATAGCGAGAAGCGGCATCTGCTGGCGATCGCGGCCGCGTTGAGCTTCTCCCCCGCTGCGATCGTCGCCGACGAGCCGACCAAGGGCTTGGACGAGGTGGCGTCGGCGCGCGTGGCGAAGGCCCTGTTCAGCTATGACAAGCAGGTGGTGTTCGCCACGCATGACACGGATCTGATCGTCCATCCGGAATATGCGATCGACCGCGTGCTCGTTGTCGACGACCATCGTGTGGTGTTCGACGGCGTGCCTCGTGAGGCGGTCGATTTTTACACGGATTTGGTTCGTTCGAAGTATGAGGCGGCGAAGGGCGACAGGGCGTAGAAGAGATTTCGGACTCGGCAGTCCGTTCAGCCGATCAGTTCGTTGACGGTGTCGATCACCACGTACACGTTATGCCGGAAATCGTCCGGTTCGGGCAGTAGTGAGATGGCCAGATAGCCGTTGGAGGTCATGTCGAAGAAGTAGCCGGGCTGTCCGGATACGCCGTGGCGTTCGATCATGTGCAGCACCAGCTCGTTCTCGTCGAGCACGCTGGGCACGCGCAGCAGTACGTTCCATCCGCCTTCGGCACGCAATACGCTGACGAGGCCTTGCTCGTCCACGTCGAGCATGGCATGCAGTGCTTTGAGATTGCCACGCACACGTTCCTGCACGCGCGCGGTCTGCGATGGCGCCGCTTCAAGCAGTGCGGGAATTTGTTTTGCGACGATCTCGCTCATGGGCAGATAGTCGTCGGCGATCACGTCGAGACGACGCTTGGCTTCCGCCACGTCTTCGGCGGGACCTGATACCTGGATCCAGCCGACTTTGGCATGCGGTGCGGCGAGCATTTTCGAAAAACCGTCCAACGCGAATGTGAGCGCGCCACGCTCCCCCGCGAGTCGTGCATTGCCTTCGAATGGTTCCAAATCGTAATCGTAGAACACTTCGTCGGCGATGATGGCCACGTCGTGGTCCCGGCACAGGCGGACGATCGCCTCGCGTTCCGACGGTTTGACGTACGAACCGGTCGGATTGTTGGGGTTGATGAGCACCAGCGCGCGGATGCGATTGCCGTCCGGGCCTTCCAGCGCGGTTTTCAATTCGGCCACGTCAATGTACCAGGAGCCGTCGAATCGTTGCTGGTATTCGATCATGTCGACGCATTCGAGGCGTGCGATCGATTCGATGAGCGGATAGCCGGGTTTCGGTGCGAGCACGGCGTCACCGGCATCACACAGCAGTTTGATAAGCCACGAGTAGGCTTCGGAAGTTGAACTGAGGATGTACAGGTCGTCCGGCGAGCAATGGCCGATTTCCTGCATGTCAAGGAACGCGGCCAGCGCCTCACGCGCGTAGCGTTGGCCGCGCGGGTCGGCGGAGTAGATGTCCGGCACAAGATCCGGAGCCAGCGCGTGCCGTGTCGGATTGGAGTCGTTGAGCTTGCCGAGCGGTCTGCCGGCTGTTTTGGCGATGGCTTCCGCCTTGGCGATGGGATTGGGCTCACTGATGTCGACTCTTGAGGAAAAACGCATGCTCTCCACCCTACTCCATGGACTGCCGTCTTCCATCTGCGGCACATGGAACAACGAAAAAGGCCGTCCGACGAATCGGACGGCCTTGTGACAACCTAATCGGTCAACACATCACTTCTGCTTGGTGCTCGCGTAGTATGCGGCGCCGATGATGCCGGCCTCGTTGTGCAGCTTGGCTGCGACGATCGGGGTCTTGATGTCGATGTACGGCAGGAACTTCTCGGAGACGCGGGACACGCCACCGCCGACGACGAACAGCTGCGGGTCGAAGTAGAACTCCATGAGGGAGTAGTACTTGGTCAGGCGCTTCGCCCACTTCTTGTAGCCCATGTCGAGCTTCTCGCGGATGGAGGATGCGGCGTACTTCTCCGCGTCGCCCTTGCCCTTGAGCAGTTCCAGATGGCCGAGCTCGGTGTTCGGAATGAGCTCGCCGTTGAAAATCAGCGCGGTGCCGATGCCGGTGCCCAGCGTGGTGGCGATGACGAGGCCATCCTGGCCCTTCGCGGCGCCGAACTGCTGCTCGGCAAGACCGGCGGCGTCAGCGTCGTTCACCACGGTGACCGGACGACCGCAAGCTTCGGAGAACACTTCGGTGACGTCCACGCCGACCCAGGACTGGTCCAGGTTGGCCATGTAGCCAAGCTTCTCGCCCACATGAATCGGAGCCGGGAAGGCGATGCCGACCGGAGCGGACTCCGGAACCTCGAAATGCTCGAGCTGCTGGCGAACGATTTCGCCGACGGCCTTCGGAGTGGACACCTCCGGGGTGAGGATCTTCAGACGCGGTTCGGCGAACTCGCCCTTCTCGAGGTTAACCGGGGCGGCCTTAATGCCGGAGCCACCAATGTCAACGCCGAATGCCTGTGCAGTCTCAATCATCTTCAACCTCTCTATCAAGGTATGTTATGGGTGTATTCGAACCGGTACGTGCTATGGTAACTCGCAACATGCCCAAAATCGCGCGCGACATGCACAAATGGTGAGAACGATTGCACAAATTGTAATACTTAACCGAGTAAATATTTCATCGCCTGTTTTGCAAACGATTCGTTCCACGTCGGTAGAGGCTCCGACGTGGGACGAATCGTCAATCGCGTGATCGCCGCGCGTTGGGAAACGCGTGGGTCACGGTGTTACTTCAGCGGCGGCATCGGCTGCCATTCCGGATCATGCAGCAGCTTGCGCGAATCCCACCATCCCTTGGCGATCTGAACGATGCCGGTCTTGAAATGCTCGCGGTCCACCATCGTCAGTCGAATCACTTCCTTGACCGCGGTCAGCACCGTACCCAGGCCGAACAACAGCGGACGGTAATCGCCGTACGTCATGAAGTATCGGGCCATGTAGCCGCGGTTGCGCATGATGTGGTAGCGGTTCATGTCGGAAGTGGAGTTGAGCTGGCGCACGCCGGCGATGTCCCAATTGCCGATCTCGCGCGTACGGCGCAGCACCACGTCGGGCACGACGATCGGATTGGTGACCTTGCTGGCACGATAGCCGTACATCGTGTCGTCCCAATAGATGAAGAAACGCGGGTCGGGCAGACCGATCTTCTCGACGATGTTGCGGCGGAACAGGCCGCCTTCGAAGCACAACGTGTCCATCACGCGATAGCCAGCCGGGCCGAACGCAGCCGGTGCGATCGGGTTCGGAATGCCGAGCGGGACGATGAAATCGTACTGCCAGTAGAACGGACCGCCATCATAGTCGTAGCGGCTTCCCTGAATCACGTCGTGCCGATCGGTCCACTTGGCCAAGCGCTCGATGCCTTCCGGCATGACGGCGACGTCGTCGTCCATGACCCAGAACCATTCGGCACCCAGCTCGTACGCCTTCTTCACGCCTGCGGAGAAACCGCCCGCGCCTCCGAGGTTGTCGGTCTGCGGCGCGTAGACCACGCGGTTCTCGTTGCCGGACAGGTCGGCCACGGTGGTGCCCCACTGCGCGGTGAGCTTGGCGCTGAATTCTTCGACCATGCCATGGGTCTTGTCACTGTGCTCGTTGTCCACGACGATGATGCGCCACGGGGCGACGGTAAGCTTCTCGATGGATTCGAACAGGGTGGCGAGCAGCTGCTGGCGCTTGTAGGTCACCACGACGATAGCCAGCTTTTCGATGGTCTTCTTCGCAACTTGCTTTTCAGTCATACGTTCCATTCTTGCACCGGCCCTCAACCACACATCGGCCATGTTCGATATGGAGCCGAGCACGGGCATAATCCGCGACAAATATGGACAGAACCTTGCACGGCACGAACTTGTTTGCCATAATGAACCGCGTATGCAGGGGAATCCGTATGACGGATTGAGATGGGCGTGGACGTCCGAACCCTTTGAACCTGATGGTTGACACCAGCGTAGGGAGGCATGGCCATATGGCTGATGTGATTTCCGTAACCAATTCCGATTCCGCGTTCGACGCTTCGAAGGGCGTCACGCGAACCAATCTTCCCCCATTCGCGCAGCGGCTGCGCAAAGCCGCCGACCTCGTATGGGAGGAAGGCTACAGGCAGCCGTTCATCCGCGAACTGGGCGAAGGCACTCTGCCGTGCGAGAAGTTCGCGTTCTATCTGCTGCAGGATTTCCGTTATCTCAACGACTACGCCAGAGTGCATGCTTTGGGACTGGCCAAAACAGACGATCCGGAGATCATGGCGTTCATGCTCAACGTGCAGAACGGCGCGTTGAATGTGGAGTCGACCGTGCACCGCACGTATCTGGCCAGCTACGGCATCACCGACGAGCAGATGAACAACGTGCGCCAGTCGGCGTTCGCCCGCGCGTACACGTCGAACATCCTTTCCATCGCCTATGGCAAGGACATCCTCGACATTCTCGTGGCCGTGCTCCCCTGCGCCTGGGTGTATGCGGATTACGGATATCGTCTTGCCCATGAATTCGCAGACACGCTCGATGTGAACCAGTACAAGAGCTGGGTGGACATGTACAAGACCGACGAGTTCTGGCAGGGTTCGGCTTGGCTGATCGAGCATATCGAGAAACTCGCCGCCGAGGTGAGCGAGGAACGTAAGCAGGAGCTGGTCGATATTTTTGTGACCGGCGTTGAGAACGAGTACATGTTCTGGTCCAGCGCGTACGACATGCAGTACACGTGGAAGCCCGAATGGGATCAGGAGAGCTGATTCTCCGGCACGCTCTCTTCCGATTGTTTATTTCCATATGAAGCGGCCCGCCTTCCGATTGGTTTCGGAGGGCGGGCCGCTTCATATAACGTTCGGATCGCTATTCGCGCACGAGACGAATGTGCTCCACGTCGTCACGCTGGGAACGACGGTAGAGCACGAAACGGTTGCCGATGACCTGCACGAGTTCCGCGCCAAGCTGTTCGGCGAGACCTTCGCCGGCCTCCTTGGCGGTCAGACCGGAACCGTCGAGCACGGAGCATTTGATGAGCTCGCGCTTCTCGATGGTCTCGTCCGCCTGTTTGACGGCGTTTTCGCTCAGATCGTTCTTGCCGACCTGGATGAGCGGATTGAGTTTGGTGGCCAGGCCGCGCAGCTGCTTGACCTGCTTTTTGGTAAGTGCCATATGTGTTCCATTCCTATCTACAAATACCCGCTCAAGCCTAGCGTGAGGACGGTATTTGCCCATCCGCCCGCAACGCACCGGTCATAACAGCACGCCCGGCACGACCAGTGCGACGAGATAGACGAGCACCACGATCGCCACGGCCACGTCCATGCCGGTGACGCGCATGACACGCCAATGCGTGCGCGTCGCACCTTCCTCATAGCAGCGCGCGTCCAAGGCGAGGCTCAAGTTGTCGGCGTGACGGATGGCTGCGGCGAATACCGGCACGACGACCGCCACCATCGCTTTGATGCGTACTACGAACGAACCTGTTTCGACGCTGCCACCGCGCGCCGACTGCGCGTCGATGATCGCTTTCGTTTCCATGCCAAGCGTCGGCAGGAAACGCAGGGCGAGGCTCATCACCAATGCCGTCTCCTGCGTGTGCAGGCCGAATCTGGCGAACGGTGACAGCAATGATTCGAACGCGTCGGTCATGGCGGTCGGTGTGGTGGAGGCAAGGAACATCGCTCCGATGACGATGACCACGGCGAACCGGCATGCGTAGAGTATGGCGATGCGGATGCCGTCATCGGTGATGGGAATCGGCCCGAGGCTCGCCACCGTGGTGCCGGTGCGCACGAAGAAGATGTTCAGCAGGCCGCAGAAAACGAACAATGCCAGGAACACACGCACGGAAGCGGCCAATCGGCCTACATTGATGCGTCCGGCCGCGGCGATCACGCCGGTGAACACCACGGCAAGCAGCAATTGCCAGAATGAGCCGATGGCGAACGCGGAGAACATGAGCGCCAATGCGGACAGCATGCCCACGCGCGGATCGAGGCGTTCCAACAGGGTCCGCCGCTCCCCCACGGTCGCGGTGTCCGAGCCGGCGGCGTCCACGGATGGTTCCGCATCCGGCTCCTCTTCGCAGGTGGCTTTCACTGTGGATTCCGTGGATTCCTTAGAGTCCGCACGTTTCGCCGGCTTGCCCAATATGATGGTACGGTCGGCAAGCTCGTCCACTTCATCCTGCGAATGCGAGATGAGCAGTATGGTCACGCCGCGTGATTTGAGCTCGTGGATGAGCCCGTGCACGCGTGCGGCGGCCTCCTCGTCAAGACCTGCGGTCGGCTCGTCCAGAATCAACGCTTTCGGCTCGCATGCGATCACGCCGGCGATCGCCACCAGTCGCTGCTGGCCGCCCGACAGGTCGAACGGCGAACGGTCTCGCAGATGTTCGATATGCAGCAGCCGCATGGCCTGCATGGCGCGTTCCATCGCCTCGGACGTATCCAATCCCAGGTTGGAAGGCCCGTATGCGACGTCTTCGGCCACGGTGTCGGCGAACAGCTGCCGTTCCGGATGCTGCATGACGTAGCCGACCGTACGGCGCAGCCTCGTACGGTTTTTGCGATTGAGGGGCTTCGTTCCGCCGTTCGCCTTCGCAGTGGCCACGGCGATGCCGTCGATGACGATCGAGCCTGTCGTGGGTTTCTCCAACGCGCACAGCATGCGCGCCAATGTGGTTTTGCCGGCGCCATTGCGTCCCATCAACGCCACTGTCTCGCCTTTGCCGATGCTGAACGACAGGTGGTTGAACACGTCACGTTCGGCGTCCACGTAACGATACGATATGTCGCGTGCTTCGATGAGCGTTTCGGCGGGGCCATCATCAATGCGTTTCGGCAGGCCCACCGATTGAACCGGCATCCGAAGCCGCTCGTCGGCGGGGCCATCGCCTACGATGTGGCCTGCTTCCAGCTGAATCACACGGTCGGCATGTTCCAACTCGTCCGCATGGTGCGTGACGAGAATGATGGTGGTGCCGCGGTCCTGGAGTTCGTCCAGCACCCGCATGATGTCGGCGCGCCCTTGCGGGTCGAGCATGGCGGTCGGCTCGTCGAGCACGAGCACATCGGAATCCATCGCCAGCATGCCGGCGATGGCGATGCGTTGTTGTTGGCCGCCGCTCATGCGCGTCGGATCGGAAGCGCGATAGTCGCTCATATCCACGGCGTCCAGCGAACCGGAGATGCGCAGTCCGATCTCATCATGTTCAATCGCAAGATTCTCCGGTCCGAACGCCACGTCGTCTTCGGTGACGGTGGTGACGATTTGGTCTTCGGGATGCTGGAACACCGCGCCGATGCCGCAACGGGCGGTTCGATACTCGTCGGCGTGCGCACCGGACTCGTCGAACACCACATTGCCTGACAATACGACATATCCCTCATCGGGAGCCACCAGTCCGGCGATGACACGTGACAGCGTGGATTTGCCCGAACCGTTCGGCCCCGTCAGACAGATGCGTTCGCCACGGCGGATGTCAAGGCTCACACCGTCAAGCGCCCATGTCGCGCCGCCATCATAGGTGAATCGCACATCGCGTAGCGTTATGATCGGCGCATTGGTCGTAACCATAAAATCTTCCTTCACCAGCACTGTATGGAATTCTCGGGGAAAACAAGACGGAGGAACCCTCCGACGGATGCGGACGGTCCCTCCATGTTCATTTCAATGGGAAACAAACGAAGCTCAACGGTTCAGCAGGTTGGAGATCGGCTTGTAGATCAGGAACGTGACCACGCCGTGGATGGTGAACTTCAACGCGTTGAACGGCAGGAGCGCCGGCACTATAAGCGCCACGACCTGCGCGGTGGTCATGTGCGCGTAGAACGGCGTGACGATGATGTTGCCGACGATGGCGACGGCGAGCGCCACGACAGCGCCGACGATGATGCCGATCAGCGCGCCCTTGCGCGTCTTGTTCTTTTTGTAGATGAGCGATGCCGGCACGGACAGGGCCAATGCCACGAGCACGGCCATCAGGGTGCCCCATGGGTTGGTGAACAGGTGCGGCACGAAGCCGAGCACGCTGACGATGACGGCTGCGGCCGGGCCGAACGCGAAGCCCGCGACGAGGCAGACGATGCCGGATGGGTCGTATTTGAGCCATTGCACGCCTGGGATGATTGGGAATTCGATGAAGCTGACGGCCATGGACAGCGCCACGAACAGCGCGTACATGGCGATGCGTTTGGTGGACCAGCGGCCGGAGTCGGCGACGCCTGTGGAGTGCGCGTTGTCCGGACGGGTCATCGGTTTGTCTGCGGCCTGATCAGCTGCGGTATTGGAGGTATTGCTAGGAGAGGATACACTCATGTTGAGCTCCGTTTCTTCCATCCGGACTGTAACCGTTGGCCCCGGATTCTCACCGGATCAGCCGCTTTCGCGGGTCGCGGGCTTCGGTATGGGGCCGTTATGAATGCCGGTCGTGCCGTTACCGCCAGTAAGGATTTTCACCTTCCCTGAAACTTGCTTGTCCATATATACGCCCGCCATGCGATATGCGCAACCTGCGTTCCGTTTTCGTCTTGCGATTCGGAACGCAGCCTGCGCACGCCGCGACAGCGGGCATGTTATGACAGCAGGTCGAGCAGATCGTCCTTGCTGAGCGTGCCGACGCCGCCGGATGCGGTGCCGTCGGTGAATTGGCGCGCCAGCTCGTTTTTCTTTTCCTGCAGTTTCAGGATGCGTTCCTCGATGGTGTCTTTGGCCACGATCTGGTATACGTTCACGTCCTGGGTTTGGCCGATGCGGTGCGCGCGGTCGGTTGCCTGGTTCTGCGCGGCGGCGTTCCACCATGGATCGGCGTGCACCACCACGGACGCGCCCACGAGGTTCAGGCCCGTGTTGCCGGCTTTGAGCGAGATGAGGAATACGGGCACGTCGTTGCCGTTGAATTCGTCGACCAGTTCCACACGGCGTTTCTTCGGCGTCTCGCCGGTGATGGTGTAGTATTCCACGCCTTGTTCGGCGAGTCTGGTACCGATGAGTTCGAGGAACGAGGTGAATTGCGAGAACACGAGGACCTTTTTGCCTTCGTCCATGCATGTGGCCACGAGTTCGACGATGGCGTCGAGTTTGGCGGAGGCGTTCTTCGCGTCGGCGTATACGAGTCTTGGATCGCAGCAGATTTCGCGCAGCAAGGTGAATTCGGCGAGGATGCGGATCTTCTTGGTGTTGAAGTCGGCGTCCGACGCCTTGGTGAGCGTGGCGCGTAGCCGCTGTTCGTGTGCGGCGTACAGTTTGCGCTGCTCTCCTTCCAGTTTGACGGTGAGCACGTTCTCGAATTTGTCGGGCAGGTCGGTGAGCACGTCTTTTTTCAGACGGCGTTTGATGAACAGTCCCACCAATGCCTGCAGTTTGTCGGCCATGACGGAATGTTCCGGACCGGGAGCCATGATCGGCTGCTCGTATTTTTCGCGGAATTTCGTATAGGTGCCGAGCAGTCCGGGCATGAGGAAGTCGAAAATGCTCCACAGTTCGCTCAACCGGTTTTCGATTGGCGTGCCGGTCAGAGCGAAGCGATGGTCGGCCGTGACCTGTTTGACCGATTTGGCTACCTTTGTGGCGTGGTTTTTGATGTATTGCGCCTCGTCGAGCGCCATCAGCGCGAAATGGCAGGCTGCGTAATCGTCCACGTCGCGACGCAGCAGATCGTAGGAGGTGATCACCACGTCGGTGCCGTCGTACGTCGTGGCGCCATTCGTCGTAGCACCGTCGTTCTCCTGCGATTGCGCGGCCACCGTCGCGATGGCCTTGCGTCGCTGCGCTTTCGTACCGGCGACGACTTCCACCGTCAGATCGCCCGCGAATTTCTCGCATTCCGCGGCCCAGTTGTAGACGAGCGATGCCGGGCAGACGATAAGCGCCGGTCCGCTCCCCTTGCGCGCTTCGATGAGCGAGAGCAACTGCACGGATTTGCCGAGGCCCATCTCGTCGGCGAGGATGCCGCCGAAACCCTTGTCCCACAGGGTGGACAGCCATTGGAAGCCCTCCACCTGGTATGGGCGGAGCACGGCTTTGAGCCGTTCGGGCACTTCGTAGCGTTTCGGATCGATGATTCTCACATCGTTGACATAGTCCACGAACGAGGCGCTTTTGCCTTCGTCGTCCACTTGGGAGTCCAGCAGGAACGCTTGGTATCCGGGGATTTTGATGATGCCGGAGTCGAGCTGTTTTTCACTCAGGTCGAGGTCCGTGGACACTTGGTCGAGCTCATGCAGGTCGGCTTCCTTCAAATCCACGAACGTGCCGTTTTTGAGCCGATGGTAGCGGCGTTTTCTTCGGTAGGAGTCAAGCAGCGCGCCGACTTCGTTCATCGGCACCTCGTCGGCGATCGGTGAGATTTCAACGAGGTTCGAGTCGATGGACAAGCCGACCTTCACCGATGGCGGGTTGGGCTGCATCATGCCATCGAATGCCGCCGTGGAGAAGACCTGGCCCACCGATTTGAGGATCTGCACGCCGTCGGTGAGCATGAGCAGGATAGCCTGCTCGTCCTCCTCCTTGATGCGGGCCACGTCGATGGAGCTCCATGTAGGGCACAGCTGGCGTACCACCTGCACGGCGAACGATTCCCGTGACAGGTCGCGTTTGACCAGCGAGGCCTTCGAACGCGAATCGGGGTTGATCACGCCGCGCAGCTCCTTGGCCGTCGGCACCAGTTGGAAGGTGAAGTCGCCGTATTTCGCCACCGCTTCGCAGGTGATGCCGTACAAATCGCGGTCCAGATAGAATTCGATCCGGCATTCGGTTCCCACCGCTTCGGTCACTTCCTGCGGAATGTCGAATCCGATGCCCGCTTCGGTGAGTTTCGGCACGATGGTTCGGGCGAACATGGGCCAGTCGTTTTCGGCGATGAACACGCCGTCCGGATCGTCGGAACACAGGTCAGGCAGCACCTGCAATGCCGGGCGCAGTTTATCGGTGCAGCGGAAGAGCCCGTCGATGCCTATCCTGTCCGTCGCCGTGGAATCGTCGGGACGTTCGCGGCTGAAAACGTAGAAGCCGTTGCGTCCGTTGATGACATCGGAGATGCTTTGGTTCGATGTGATGCGCACACCCGACACAGCGCCCTCATGCACGTAGGACGCCTTGAACGTGAAGGTGGGGTCGCCTTCGACAATGTCAAGGCCGAACGGCTCGCCTCCTTCGTTGGCCATGTGGATGCGGCTTGGCCCGGATTTCTTGGTGCGTTGGAAATCCTCGATAAGCAATCGTCTCAGCCCGTCACCGTCCGACGTGCGCAGGAAACCGCGGGCCTTCGACTCGTGTTCCTTGTATTCGTCCTGTGTCACGGCGTGGAACAGGTCGAGCAGGTCGCATGCCTCCCAATCGGTGAGGACGAGTTCACGGTCGACGCGTACCGCTTCGCCGTAATAGTATCCGTTTTGCAGTTGGGCCGCCGTTCTGGATGCGATCACCTGCTGCAGGAAGCGGTATAGCTTCAGCGAGAAGGGGTCGAGCATGTCCGGAGTGTGGGTGAACGCGAGTTTTTTGCCATATGACTCGTATGTTCCCGTCCGCATGTCGGCCACGAATCTTGAGATGTTTTTGAGCGCATAGTCGGCGTCGCCGCATCCGATGCGCAGGGACAGGCGCAGGGCGTCATGGCCGTTGATCAGCGTGGGCTCGAGGTACACGCTTCCCGGTTTGACGTCGACCGGCGCGCTTGATTTGCGTTTCGGTTTGGCGGCTCCCTGTCCGGAGGCGCCACGTTGTTCCTCGATCAATCGGCTTTTCGCGTTGATGATTCGTTTCAGCACGTCGAGTTGGGCGTTCTCGCCGGCGTTGTTGCTTTTCGCATCGAGGGAGCGCATGTAGTCGGCGAGGGCCCGGGGTGTTGCGGCTGCGGCGTGGAATCCCCGGAATCGTTCCGGCTGTTGCAGGAACAGCAGCAGCATGGCGGCTACGTGCTTGCACATGCCGGTGTACCGGCGGCTGGTGGAGGAAGCCGAGTCGTCATCATCGTTGACGTGGCCGTACGTGCTGCCGGAGCCGAAATCGTCGTAGTCGTCGACGTAATCGTAGTCGTCGTCATCGTCGAAGCTGCGGTATTTCGGACTGTTGTGGTAGTCGAAGGTCCGGTAGGAACCGTAGCCGCGCTGCGAACCGCTGAATGCCGGGCAGGAGCAGTAGCGTGCCAGAAACAGCTCGTCGGCGAAATCAAGCGTGGCTTGCACTTCGTAACGGCTGGAGGGTGAGGTGGTGCCCCGTATGGTGGCATACAGGGTGATGCGGTTGGATGCGGTGTCGTTCAGGCAATGCAGGTCCTCCATTTTGGAACGCCATTGGTTGGCGATGCCGCGGGCACGCTGCAGTACCGGCTGGCTGCATTCGCTGCGCAGCTCGTCGGAAAGCCATGCCAGAGTGTCCGCCACCTGAACCCCCATCGTTCGTACGTTTGTTCTCATGCAACCATACCAGCGCGATGGAACAGCAAAAGCCGCGGCCCGATCCGGACCGCGGCATGTTATCGCCCGTGTTGCGTCAGCGGCAGCGTTTGGTCAGCGGCTGCCATGGGTCGAGTTCCACCGGCTCGGTTTCGAGCAGCGCTCGGGTGGCGTCGTCGAGGTATTCCTTGCGGATGATGATTTCGGTCACATAGCGGTCGAACCACTTGTCGGAGGCCACGTAGTAGCCGTCTTCGCCGTTGTCTTTGCCCCAGCTGTTCTCCACTTTCCAGCGGTTCGGCTTGCCTTGCTCGTCAAGGTTCACGCCGGTGAGGGTCATGGCATGGTTGCTTGGACTGTCGCCGTATTCGAGGCCGTGCGCCTTGTCGAAGTCGAAATCGGTGCCGAACAGCTGGTCCACGCGCACGCTGTCGCAGTCGAAATAGCCGGCCGCACGCAGCGAGAACTGGGTGCAGTCGCAGGCGAACCAGATCGGGTGTCCGGCGCTAATCTGGTCGACCGCGGCCTTTTTGAACACGTCGAGCGGCACGTTGACGAATTCCATATCCCCCGCTTCGGCCACATTGGCGGTGTAGCGGATGCGGTAACGCTTGTTGAACGGACGGGACGCCATCGGCACGTTGCACAACGTCACCAGATCGTCGACGTCCACCGGCACGTACTTCTTGTAGAATTCCATCGGCGTGATGCCGGTTTCGCGGATCTGTCTGCGCTCGTCCTTGCCGGTTTTCGGCTTGTCGGCCTCGTCTTCGCCGCTTTTCTTATCGTCCTTCTTGTCATCGTCGCTCACGCGGGCCAGGAAGTCGAACTTCTCCGGCGGCTCGCCCAACGAGATGGCGCACATGCGGTACACGGTGGACATGTCGTCGTCCTTGACCGCGCGCAGTTCATCGACCGTGGCGCCGGCTGCGTAACGTTCGCGCAGGTCGGCGGCGAACTGGCGCAGCCTGCTGTTGAGGTATTGTTTGAACGCGTCGGAGTCCTTGGAATTGGCGGATTCCGGGTAGGCGCTCTTCGGCACGAGACCATACTTGTCTACAAGGGCGGCGAACATCTGCCACCAACCGCCGTCATCGGCCGGCCCGTAGTTGATCTCCTGGAACAGGCGGCTGTCGGTCGGCTCGTCGAGCGTGGCGAACACGTTTTCGAGATACGTGTTGGATTTTTCCATCGCATCCCAGAAGAACAGGTAGGTTTCGGAGAATTCGAAATCGTCGAGTCCCCACTGGTGCATGAGCTCGTAACGCAGGGTGTTGAGGGATGCGAACATCCAGCAGCGGCCGGATCGGCGCTGGTTGGTGATGGACCCCTGTTTCAGTTCGATGGAGAAGTCGCGTGGCAGCGCGCGCTGGCCTTTGTAGTCGGTGGCGGCTTCGAGCACGCCCGAGGACACCGCGGCGTTGGCGGCCACAAGGTTGGCCCGGTCGGCGTTGAAGTCTTTGGCGTATTGTGCGAGACGTTCCGGTTTGATTGCTGTGATGCTGTTGGTCATACGGCCGATTCTTGCCATACGTCTTGACGGATGCGAAATACTGGTTTCGGCATGCCGAAAAATCTGCCGTAAATAAGCGATTCGAATTCGTTCCGGGGATATTCTTGTACTACTTGAGGGGCGTCGTCATGGTTCGATGATGGTTGTTTTGTCCGGATTGCTGGCTGCGAGTCTGGCCATCGGACTGCCGGTCGGTTCGGCGTATGCGGACGAGCCGACGGATGGCACCGGGGCCGGCACGTCCGCCACGGAGGTGTTGGATTCGTTGGAGGTCAAGGGCCGCGCGCCGAAAACCGGGTACAAGCGCACTCAATTCGGCAAGGCGTGGGCCGACGTGGACCACAACGGCTGCGACACCCGCAATGATATCCTCAACCGCGATCTGACCGGCGTGAGGCACAAGTGGCGTACGCACAATTGCGTGGTGAAGTCCGGAAAACTGCATGATCCATACACTGGCAAGGACATCAAGTTCAAGAAGGGCAAGAAGACTTCCACCGCGGTGCAGATCGACCATGTGGTGGCGTTGAGCGATGCATGGCAGAAGGGCGCGCAGAAGCTCAGCGAGGAGCGCCGCACCGCATTGGCGAACGATCCGTACAATCTGCTGGCCGTGCAGGGGCGTGCCAACCAGAAGAAGTCCGATGGCGATGCGGCCACGTGGCTGCCGTCCAACAAGGGGTTCCGTTGCGAATATGTGGCACGTCAGATTGGTGTGAAGCACAAATATTCGCTGTGGATCACGCAGGCCGAGAAAGAGGCCATATCCAAGGTATTGTCCTCCTGCCCGACGCAGACCGTGCCCGATTACACGGGAGTCAAGGATTCTACAGTCGAGAAGACCACCGAATCCGAGCAGACAGAACAGACGCAGACCGAACAGCAGACCGAACAATCAGCTGAGCAGGCCCAGCAGACTCAACAAACGACACAGGCACCTGCGCCCGAACCCGCTCCGGCTCCGGCTCCCGCGCCCCAACCAGCGCCACAGCAGGACGTCTACTACCAGAACTGCACCGCGGCACGAGCCGCTGGCGCCGCGCCTATCTACCAGGGCCAGCCGGGCTACCGTTCACAACTGGATCGCGACCATGACGGAGTCGCCTGCGAATAAATCCAATACAGCGTCTCCGCCTTTCCGGTTGTAAGACGTATGACGGTGAGGCATAGGAAAAGCGCCGGGTTATTCATCCGGCGCTTTTCCTATGCCTCAGCCTCTTTCCGCATTTTCCGCAGTGCAGTCATGAGAACCGCTATAACCTGCGCAGCTGCGCGATATCATCGCGCAGCTGGTTGACGGTGTCCGTCAGTTCCCGCACGTTGTGGCGCAACTGTTCCGTTTCCGATTCCGCCTCGTCCGCACGCGTGGCCGTCAGCCTTTAAGAGGCATGCGATTGTCAAGCGACTGACCGTTGGCGTAGCAGCGTACATTGCCCAATGCGATGGCGATGACGCGGCGCTCGGTGATCTCAAGATGGTTGCCTCCCGCC
>OICT01000728.1_pt1 | contig 15318 bp, 13 predicted proteins | sample 1581331 | NCBI WGS metagenome assembly OICT01 (sample SAMEA3882544, study PRJEB24775) | human gut metagenome | biome: human-associated habitat; feature: intestine environment; material: feces | place: Netherlands | collected 2009/2010 | reverse complement strand
TCGGCACGGAAACCGTATCGTGGATGTGCATTTTGGGAGCCGCACCCTTTGCGGCGCTCGGCTTCGTGAAATATAACGGTATGACCGCTGAGAAAGCGATTTATGCGTGGATTAAGTCGGAGTTTCTTATGCCTAAGAAGCTGGTCTTTCACTCCACCAATACTTATTATGAGCTGATGAAACCGACAATCGAACAGAAACAGAAGGAGGTATTCAAGTCGAATGATTAAGACGCTTACAAACCTGTTTAAGCAGGATAAGGAAAAATTTGTAGTGCCGAAAGGCGTTCAGGATATTATTCCGGTCACTGCCATTTATGATGACGGTATTTTCAAAATGGGCAAGGATAAATTTTCCAAAACTTTCAAGTTTACAGATATTAACTATGCGGTGGCAAGCAGAGAAGATAAGGAAGCGATGTTCCTTGAATACTCGGAACTGCTTAACTCTCTTGACAGCGGTGCGACAACGAAAATCACAATCAATAACCGTCGCCTGAACAGACTGGATTTTGAAAAGACAATTTTGCTTCCTACTACCGGAGATGAGCTTGACGAATACCGTGAGGAATACAATAAAATGCTGCTTGATAAGGCGACGGGGGCAAACTCCATTGTGCAGGATAAATATATGACGATTTCCGTCAATAAAAAAAGTGTGGAGGACGCAAGGACATATTTTGCGAGAGTCGGCGCAGATCTGATTGCCCATTTCGGCAGGCTCGGCAGCAAGTGCGTGGAGCTGGAAACCGATGAAAGACTCCGTATTATTCACGATTTCTATCGGGTGGGAGAAGAAAGCTCCTTCCACTTTGATATTAAGGAAACAAGAAAGAAAGGACACGATTTTAAGGATTATATCTGCCCTGATACAATGGAATTTGAAAAGGACTACTTCAAAATGGGAAACCGTTACGGGAGAGTCCTTTTTTTGCGTGAGTACGCTTCCTATATCAAAGACAGTATGGTAGCGGAGCTGACAGATTTGAACCGCAACCTGATGATGAGTATTGATGTTGTTCCCGTACCCACAGATGAAGCGGTCAGGGAAGCGGAAAACAGATTGCTTGGTGTGGAAACCAACATCACCAACTGGCAGCGCAGGCAGAACGCCAATAACAATTTCTCTGCAACCGTTCCTTATGATATGGAACAGCAGAAAAAGGAAATGAAAGAGTTCCTTGACGACCTTACCACCCGTGACCAGCGAATGATGTTTGCTGTACTTACTATGGTGCATACGGCGGACACGAAAGAGCAGCTTGATAATGATACGGAAGCTTTGCTTACCACAGCGAGGAAGCACCTGTGTCAGTTTGCCACGCTCAAATTTCAGCAGGTGGACGGTCTGAATACGGTAATGCCATTTGGTACGAGAAAGATTGACGCTTTCCGTACTCTTACAACGGAGAGCCTTGCGGTATTTATCCCGTTCAGGGTGCAGGATATTTATGATGAGAACGGTATTTACTACGGTCAGAATGTAATCAGTAAAAATATGATTATCGCCGACCGCAAACAGCTTTTGAACGGTAATTCCTTTATTCTCGGCGTATCCGGCGGAGGTAAATCCTTTGCTGCAAAGGGAGAGATTATCAATCAGGTGTTGTCCTCTGACGCAGATATTATCATCATTGATCCGGAGCGAGAGTATTCTCAGCTTGTAAATGCAATGGGAGGAGAGGTTATCAATATTTCTGCCACATCGCCAAGCCATATCAATGCTATGGATATGAACAAGGACTATGGTGATGGTGCAAATCCGGTTATTCTGAAATCGGAGTTTATAATGTCGCTGTGCGAACAGCTTATCGGCGGCACAAACCTCGGAGCAAAGCAGAAATCCATTATTGACCGCTGTACGGCAAGTGTGTACCGTACCTATCAGCAGAACGACTATCAGGGGAATATCCCGACCTTGCAGGATTTCAGGGCGGAGCTTTTGGGGCAGGACGAGCCGGAAGCAAAGGAGCTGGCGCTTGCCATTGAGCTGTTTACTCACGGCTCTTTGAATACCTTTGCAAAGCAGACCAATGTGGATACGAATAACCGCCTGATCTGCTATGATATTCTCGACCTCGGCAAACAGCTTATGCCCATCGGTATGCTTGTAGTCCTCGACTCTATCCTTAACCGTATTACGCAGAACCGTGCAAAAGGCAAGAACACCTTTATCTTTATTGATGAGATTTATCTTCTGTTCCAGCACGAGTATTCCGCCAACTTCCTCTTTACTCTGTGGAAACGAGTGAGAAAATACGGAGCGTATGCGACGGGTATCACGCAGAATGTAGACGACCTGTTGCAGAGCCACACAGCGAGAACAATGCTTGCCAACTCCGAGTTTATCATTATGCTCAATCAGGCTTCGACCGACAGAATTGAGCTTGCGAAGCTCTTAAATATTTCCGACCTTCAGATGAGCTATATTACCAATGTGGAAGCAGGACACGGGCTGATTAAAGTCGGCAGTTCTCTTGTGCCGTTTGCCAATAAGTTCCCAAAGAACACGAAGCTCTATAAACTGATGACCACCAAACCGGGCGAGAGTGCGTAACTCTCGCTCTTTCGCTATGAAAGGATACGATAATGAATAAGAAAATCTATATTATCATCATTTTGGTGTTTGCTGCGATACTGGCAACAAGCACCTTTTTCATTGTCCGAAACTGTATGGACGCTGCCGGGCAGATGGAAGTTTATGATAATCTTGCGGAGATTGTCGATGAAACTGATGTGCCAAAGGAAAATGAAAATGTACCTTTTTCGGGGGATAAGACTTTTATCCCGGAATATTTTGAGCTGTTTCAACAGAATGGGGATATGGTCGGCTGGATCAAGGTGGAGGATACCAAAATCAATTATCCGGTTATGCAGTCTGTGAACGAGCCGGACTTTTATCTGAAGCACAAGTTTGACAAGACCTATTCCAACTATGGCTGTCCCTATGTGCAGGAGAACTGTGATGTGCAGAAGCCATCGGACAATCTTATTATCTACGGACACCATATGAATGATGGTTCGATGTTTGCCGGACTGATGAAGTATAAGGAACAGAGCTTTTGGGAGGAACACAAGACCATTTCCTTTGACACTCTGACCGACCGCTGTGAATATGAGGTTGTAGCGGTGTTCAAGACGGTAGTTTATACGGACAGTGCGGAGAGCTTCAGGTATTATCAGTTTACAGACGCAGAAAACGAAGCAGAGTTTGATGAGTATATCGCTAAGTGCAAGGAGCTTGCCTTGTATGATACCGGCATATCGGCAGAGTACGGAGATAAGCTGATTACCCTGTCAACCTGCGAATATTCGAGAACCAACGGCAGGCTGGTTGTTGTTGCCAAGAGAGTGGACTAACCTCCACTCTCATTTATTTTGCGGGAAAGGAGGAAACCGATGGCTGATATTAAAACAAAAGATGTTCTGAAAGGTTCGGTTAAGACTATAGATAAGGCGGCGGTCGCTTCACAGCGAATGAAGCGTGCCTATATCGCTACAAAGGAAAAAGCGGAACATTCCACCCACGCTTCTGAAAGCTCTACTGAGGAATATGCTGCGGACAGAATTGAGTCGGCGGCAGATACCGTTATTCACGAGGGCGCAAATCAGGCTGATAAGGTCGGGCGGTGGGGCGTTCGTGAAACCCGAAAAAATTATCATACAGCAAAGGACGGACTTGAGAATTTTAAGAATAAGCGGGCGGAGAAACAGCTAAAGAAGCAGGCTGTCAACCGAAGCGGGAAGCAAAGTATCAAGGTTATGGAGCAGACGGAGAAAACCGTCAAACGGTCGGCGAGATCGTCAGGCGAGAAAACGATTAAAACTTTTGCAAAAGGAACTGCAAAGACTGCTCCAAAATCTGTGAAAACCGCCGAGCATACAGCCAAAACGACTATTAAGACAACGCAGCAGGCAGCGAAAACAGCGCAGAAAACCGCACAGGCTTCTGCGAAAGCTGCACAGAAAGCGGCGCAGGCGGCAAAAAACGCCGCCAAAGCGACAGAGGCTACTGTTAAAGCGGCGGTGAAAGCTACCGTTTCGGCAGTAAAGGCAATCGTCGTCGGAACGAAAGCATTGATTGCGGCAATCGCAGCAGGCGGCTGGATTGCGGTTGTCATTATATTGATTGTGGTATTGTTCGGCTGTGCAGTTGCAATGTTTGGCGGAGGAAGCGAAAGCAATTCCTATACCCCGGTCAGTGCAGAAGTGGAAGCCTACACTCCATTGATACAGAAGTATGCCAAACAATATGGTATTTCAGAGTATGTGGAACTAATTAAGGCGGTTATGATGCAGGAAAGCGGCGGTCGAGGTCTTGATCCAATGCAGGCGGCTGAGGGCAGCTTTAATACAAGGTATCCTCACGAGCCGAACGGAATACAAGATCCGGAATATTCCATAGAGTGCGGTGTTCAGGAACTGAAAGCAGCACTTATATCTGCCGAAGTTGAAAATCCGATTGATATGGAGCGTATCAAACTTGCCTTGCAGGGATACAACTTCGGCAACGGGTATATATCGTGGGCAAAGACAAATTACGGCGGTTATTCCTATGCGAACGCCGTTGAGTTCTCTACGAAACAGGCGCAGCGGCTTGGTTGGGACAGTTACGGAGATACCCAGTATCCCGCCCATGTTCTCAGATATTATCCTTACGGCAGAGCATTTACAGCCGCCGGCAATCAGGCGATTGTGGAAGTTGCATTGACACAGCTTGGCAATGAGGGCGGGCAACCTTACTGGAGCTGGTACGGTTTTGACAGCCGGGTGGAATGGTGCGCCTGCTTTGTGTCTTGGTGTGCCGACCAGTGCGGTTATATCGAAAGCGGGCTTATTCCGAAGTTCTCCGGCTGTGTTGACGGAGCAAACTGGTTCAAGTCCAATAATCAGTGGCACGACCGCAACTATGAGCCGAAAGCTGGCGATATTATATTCTTTGACTGGGAGGGCGACGGGGTTACAGACCATGTTGGAATTGTCGAAAAGTGCGAGAACAGAACGGTTTATACCGTTGAGGGCAATTCTGATGACGCTTGCAGGCAAAGACAGTACGCAGTTGGAAGTAGCAGTATTTACGGATACGGCGTACCGGCGTATTAAATTTTCCAGCCGCTTGCAGAAACAGGCGGCTGATTACATAGACTTATAATCTTTTAAATCTCGTTGTCAGGCGGAGCATTTTTCGCTTTTAAGAGTTGGTGGAAAAGAAGGAACTGATTATAATAAAAGATGGTTAGTGTTTGCTAACTATATTTTATCAGAAAGTGAGGAAGACCTCTATGGCGAAAAAAGAAAGTCAAGATGGCAAACCGAAGAAGGGTTTACCACGCCTTATGGAGTTGGCTATGACGCAAAAAGCGCCTATGGTGGGAGGAATGATTCTTTCTGCTCTGGCTACAGTTGCGTCATTTCTACCCTATCTGGCTATTTATTTTATCATTCAAGAAATTGTAGGAGCTTATCCTGATTTCAGTACATTGGATGTTTCCAAAGTATTGGGATATGGCGGATTGGCTCTCGGCGGAGTTCTCTTGAATGTACTGCTTTACACTGCATCTGTGGCGCTTTCCCACATTGCGGCTTATGGCACATTGTATCAATGCAAAATCGATTATGTATCCCATATCACAAAACTACCGCTGGGCTACCATTTGAAGATGGGCAGTGGCAAACTTCGGAAAATTATGGATGATAATATTGAAAGTCTGGAAGGATTTATCGCCCATGACCTTCCCAATATGATTTCCGCCTTTGTAGCACCGGTAGTTATGCTGGTACTGGTGTTTGCAGTAGACTGGCGATTTGGTCTGGCAACCTTTGTGGGAATTATTGTTTCATTTCTGGTGTATGGCGTTACTTCCGGTGGTAACAAAACAAAAAAACTGATGGAAGATTATCAGACTTCATTGGAGGACATGAGTAACGCTTCTGTGGAATACATTCGGGGGATTACAGTAGTCAAGGCGTTCAGACAGACAGCGTTTTCCTTTAAGCGGCTGCACGATTCTATCAAGAATTACACCAAGACGGTGATACCGTACTCCCTGAGTCAGGAGTTGATGACGGCGGCTTTTACAGCTGCCCTTAATGGAATTTATTTGTTCATTGTTCCAGTAGGTATTTGGATTGGTAGTTCTACAAACAATTACCAAGCGTTCGTAGCATCTTTTATCTTTTATCTGATCTTTGTACCGGCGATTGCTTCTATTTTAATGAAAGTACTATATGCTTCTGTTAATGCTATGCAGGTGGGAAATGCTGTGGAACGCATGGATCAAGTTTTGGCAGAACCGGAAATTCCGGAAAAGACAACTTCTAAAAAGCCAATTACATACGATGTTGTTTATGATAATGTGACATTCTCCTATACGGAGGACGACACAAATGTGGCTCTGCAATCAGTTTCCTTTACCGCACCACAAGGGAAAATTACAGCTATTGTTGGTCCGTCCGGCGGCGGGAAAAGTACTATTGCCAGTCTGCTCCCTCGCTTTTATGATGTGGAACAAGGCGCTATTCGTATCGGTGGAATAGACATCAGAGATATGAGTACCAGCGATTTGATGGATACGGTCAGCTTTGTGTTCCAAGATAACTTCCTATTTAAGCAGAGTATTTTGGATAATATTCGTATGGGGCGTCCCAATGCCACGGAAGAAGAAGTTATAGCCGCTACCAAAGCTGCTCAGTGTCACGACTTTATCTCAGAATTACCGGAAGGGTATCAAACTGTATTCGGCGAGGGTGGCGTCAAGCTCTCAGGCGGTCAGATTCAGCGTATCGCCATAGCGAGAGCTATTGTCAAAAATGCTCCCATTCTGGTGTTGGATGAGGCAACTTCTTTCAGCGATCCGGAAAATGAACATCTGATCCAACAAGCTCTTTTGGAACTTATGAAAGGTAAAACAGTCATTATGATTGCACACCGCCTTTCTACCATTCGCAATGCTGACCAAATCCTTGTGGTAGACCACGGCAAACTCGTCCAATCCGGCACCCATGAGGAATTGACGGCGCAGACTGGTCGCTATCAGGATTTGTGGAACAATTATACTGCGGCATTGACTTGGAAGATTAGCGTAGGAAAGGAGGCATAAATCGATGATGAATTTAAAAGAGATGTTTCAGCTTTCTGAGCGTGGAGCAAAAGACTTGAAAAAAGGCATTTTTGCCTGCACACTTACAAACCTTTCTTTGATGTTGTCTGTGGCTGTCACTGTCCAGATTTTTTTGGAGATATTGAAGCCTCTGACTGGCGGAGAAGTTTCTTGGAGTAAGATGTGGATTTTGTTTGGAGCCGGTGTTGTGGCGGTGGTTGTCCATTTTTTCTGCTGCAAAAACGATTACCGAAAGACCTATGTATCCTGCTATACGGCAGCGGAAGATTCCCGTATTCGTATCGCAGAACTGGTTCGCAAGTTTCCTATGAGTGTGTTTAACAATAAAGATTTGACGGAACTGACCACCAATATGATGGGTGATTGCGCCAGTATTGAACATTCCATGAGCCATATTGTACCGCCCCTGATAGCTAACGCTATTTCCTGTACGCTGATTTGTATTTGCGTGATGATCTTCGACTGGCGCATGGGTTTGTCTATTTTCTGCACGCTACCCTTGTCGTTTCTTATTATCTTAGGCAGCCGGAAACTTCAGGAGCGTGGCAGTAAAAAACAGGTAGAGGCAAAGTTGAAAGCCTCCGAAGAAGAACAGGAATATTTGGAGGGTATTCGTATCATTAAGTCCTGTCACTTAGACGGTGAGAAATTTTCTAAACTGAACAACGCATTGAAAGACCTGAAAAAACAATCCATCCACATGGAATTGGGTACGAGTGTATTTATTTCCATCGCACAATTCGTTTTGCAAGCAGGAATAGGTATCACAGTTTTTGTTGGTGTCCATCTTTTGACAGGTGGGAACATTACCGTTTTACCGTTGTTGCTTTCACTGGTTATCGTGTGCCGAATGTATGGACCTATTCTAACAATCCTCACACTGCTTCCAATGCTGTTCCATACTCTGGTATCCACTCAGAGGATGCGGGAACTTGCCAACATTCCTGTAATGGAAGGTCGTACAGATGTCCCAATCAAGAATAACAATATCGCCTTTGAACATGTCAGCTTTGCCTATAACGAGGAGCTTGTGTTAAAAGATGTAAATGCGACCATCCCCGAAGGAAAGATTACCGCTTTGGTCGGTCCTTCCGGTAGCGGCAAGAGTACTATGTCACGGTTAATCGCTCGTTTTTGGGATGTGAACAGCGGTACGGTCACCATAGGCGGTGTGGATGTGAAAACTCTCGATCCGGAATATCTCATGGGATATATGTCCTTTGTATTTCAGGAAGTTACCTTGTTCAACGATACGGTTTGGAACAATATCAAAATAGGAAATCTGGACGCAACGGACGAACAAGTTTTGGCTGCTGCTAAAGCGGCTTGCTGCGATGCGTTTGTGCAGCGATTGCCCGATGGATATAACACTATTTTGGGAGAAAACGGTTCTACACTTTCTGGAGGTGAGCGTCAACGGATTTCCATTGCTCGTGCTCTTTTGAAGGACGCTCCGATTATTTTGCTGGACGAGGCTACCGCTTCCCTTGATCCGGAAAATGAGGTGCTGATTCAGAACGCCATTTCCCACCTGATAAAAGGGAAAACGGTGCTGGTCATTGCTCATCGACTCCGTACCATTGTAGATGCAGATCAAATCTTGGTGTTGAACAATGGAAACATTGAAGAAGCAGGAACTCATGAGCAGTTGATAGCACAGAATGGCTTGTACCATCGTCTATATCAGATTCAGTCAAAGAGTCAGGAATGGGCGGTCTGAAACTCGTTGTCAGATGGAGCATTTTTGACTGGCAGAGTGGAAAACACAGGGCAGTCTATGATATACTAAAGGGAGTTAGCAGAAACTAACTTCTGCACTATAAGGAGGTGATTTTTTGGAACCTACAGCGATTCTACCAGCTTATATAAGCGAATTAAAAACTCAGGAGAATATCCGAGTACTGGCTCATAACGAGCAGTGCATAGTCTATCAAATTGATTGTGTGGACGGGACTGGTACTGTAGAGGTGCTCACCCTTTTCCCCGGTGTAGTCCTGCAATTCCATAGCTTTCACTGCAAATCGTTCCATTTGTCAGAAAGTAAGGAAGTTGGCAATAGCTTGAAGATCAACTATTGCATAGAAGGACGAATGGAAGTGCGGATGTCCGATAATCTGTTTCTGTTTATGGAACCCGGCAATTTAAGCATTGATGTACGGAAAGCGCAGGATAGCTTTCAATTTCCCTGCGGTCATTATCATGGAGTGGAGCTTCTGTTTCATTCTTCCGCATTAAGCCGTGACGCACCGGAACTATTGAAAATTCTTGGCGTAAATGGCAAACAGGTGCAGACTCGCTTTTGCCAAGACGCCCAAAGCTATGTTATCCGAGCAGACGAACGGATGAAAAAGATGTTTGAAGATATGGTAAGCGCACCATCAGAGTGCCGTATTCCTTATCTGCAAATGAAAGTAGCTGAACTTTTGCTCTTGCTTTGTATATCGAATATGCCGGAGAAAAGCGATGAAAGCTCTTTTATGACTATGGGGCAGGTACAGATTGCCAAACAGGTCATGGAAATTATAAGCGCCGATTTGAGCAGACACTATTCTATTGAAAGTCTGGCTGCCCCATTTGGAATCAGCCCATCCTCGTTGAAAAATTATTTTCAAGGCGTATATGGGAAAAACATTTCCACTTGGCTTAGGGAAGCAAGAATGTCTGTGGCTTCATCTGCATTGCGGGAAGGAAATCAGCCTGTGGCAGAAATTGCAGCAAGTGTCGGATACGAAAACGCAAGTAAATTCTCCGCAGCATTTAAAAACTTTTTGGGAGAAACCCCGTTAGAGTACCGGCGTCAGAGTCGGTGCGGAATCTAAATTATCTTTTTGGAGGTACATAAAAATGAACGAGAAAGCTAATACAAAAAAATCCAAGCGACTGGTATCCGCAGGCGTATTTATCGCCTTGTACTTTGTCGTGTTTCTGATTATCGGCATGTGCTGTATGCCAGCGCCGCCTCTTTATCTTTGCATGTCCAGCTTGATTGCGCTGGTAGCTGCGCCGGTTTATCTGATGTTGCTGGCAAAAGCCCCTATGCACGGTCCCATCTTTATTGCAGCCATACTGCCTTGTTTGTTCCTGCTTCTTCAAGGGAATATCTGGGTAGTAGCTGTGACAGGTGCTGTGGCAGGTATTTTGGCGGAGATTATCGCTGGTATTGGAAAGTTTCGTAACAACAAACTGAACATTTTAAGCTATGTATTCTTTTCACAGAATCTATTGGGTGGGTTTCTCCCTATTTGGATTATGCGGGATTACTATTTTGCCGATACATTGGAGCGTGGCATGAGTGCGGATTTCTGCAATACTCTGGAAGCTATGACGCCTATTTGGGTTTTGTTCTTGATGATTGCCGGAACGGTTATCTTCGCTCTGATTGGCTGCTTAATTGGCAAAAAAATGTTCAGAAAACACTTTGAAAAGGCTGGAATGATATGATGGAAAAACGAGAAGTAAAATTTGATCTGCGGACAAAGCTGATGTTGATATTGGTTGTGAATCTCTTTTTACTTCTCAGCCATTCTCTGGCTTTTGAATTGGTTTTGGTATTCGGCTGTCTGATTCTCATTGCCATAGACGGGCAGCCGAAAAGTGCCTTTCACTTTCTCATTGCATTTTTTATTATGCTCGGTATTGACCAGATTATAACACCGTATATGAGTGGATTTATCTTTACATTAGTATCATTCATAACTGTGGCTTTACGGAAGTTTTTGCCTTGTTTTATCTTGGGCAAATGGATTTTGACGAAGACAGAAGTCAGTGAATTTGTTGCGGTTATGTGGAAGCTGCGGCTTCCACAAACCGCAATCATTCCTTTGTCCGTGGTATTCCGCTATTTTCCTACTATTAAAGAAGAATGGGATTCCATCCGAGCCGCCATGAAAATGCGGGGAATCCACATTTCTCTGGAACACATTATGGTTCCACTGTTAATGTCTGCGGTAAATGTCAGTGAGGAATTGTCAGCGGCAGCACTGTGCCGTGGATTAGATAGTCCGGAACCGCATACCAGCTTGGTGCAGGTAAGATTTCATTTCTCTGATATCCTTGTTTGGTGCGTTACAGGAGCTTTGGCAATTACTGCGCTTATTCTGAAGGGGGTGGGAATTTTATGATTTCTTTTCAGAATGTTACCTTTTCCTATCAGGAAAATGGAGAACCCAAAAGTTTGGATTCTATCAATTTGGAAGTAAATAACGGAGAGTGCATTTTGCTCTGCGGAAAAAGCGGCTGCGGAAAAACGACTATGACTCGCCTGCTCAATGGTATGATCCCCAATTTCTATGAGGGGAAGCTGCAAGGTACAGTTCTATTGGACGGGCAAAGTCTTTTTGATCTACCCATGTATGAAATTTCTAAACAGGTTGGTAGCGTTTTTCAAAATCCTCGAACACAGTTTTACACTGTCAATACGACCAGTGAGATTGCTTTTGGCTGTGAAAATCTTGGAATGGAATCACAGAAAATCGCCAGATGTATCGAACAGACGGCTGAGGATTTACAGATTAAATATCTGCTAAACCGCAACATTTTCAATTTGTCTGGCGGTGAAAAACAGATTATCGCCTTTGCGAGCATTTATGCTATGTCCCCACAGGTTTATGTTTTGGACGAGCCATCGTCCAACTTAGATATTCAGGCGATTGAAAAGGTGCGGAAAATATTAAGCCTTCTAAAGCAGCAAGGTAAGACTATTATTATTGCAGAACACCGTACCTATTATCTGAAAGAGCTTGTGGATCGAGCTATCTACATGGAGGATGGAAAAATCGTTCGGGAATATACGATGGAAGAATTAGCACAGTTAACCTTTGAGGAACAACTCCATAGTGGGATTCGGACAGTAGATTTGTTGTCTTATCCGATCATACCCAGCACAACTCCTTTAGCCAGTCATACGATAGAACTCAAAGACATTCATTGTTCTTATGGACAGACAGAGGCTTTGTCTATTCCGGAGGCATCCATCACATCGGGGCGGATTACTGCGATTATTGGCACCAACGGAGCAGGAAAATCCACTTTTGTTTCCTGTATGTGTGGGCTTATGAAGAAGACAAAAGGGGCGTTTCTGTTAGATGGGAAAAAGCAAAACATAAAGGAACGAGTACAGAAAAGTTATCTTGTTATGCAGGAAGTCAATCACCAGCTCTTTTCTGATAGTGTCAGGGAAGAAATTGTACTGGGAAGCCGTGATCCATCAGGGAACAGTCTGCAAAAGATTATGGAGGCGCTGGATATTTCTGATTTTTCAGAACGCCACCCAATGACTTTGTCTGGCGGACAGAAGCAGAGAGTCATTATTGCTTCCGCCATGTTTTGCGGGAAAAAGATATTGTGTTTTGATGAACCTACATCTGGTCTTGATTTCACCCATATGATACAGACTTGCCAACTCTTGAAACAACTTCAGGAGGAAGATGTTTTCCTGTTCATCATTACACATGATTACGAATTGATTGCGTCTGTCTGTGACAGTGTGATTCATATTGAAAATGGTCGGTTACAGGAACAATACCTTTTGGATTCTGCGGGGATTGTAAAATTACGAAAGTTTTTCTCTCATATTCATTCATAAGAGAGGAGGTGCGCCATTGCCTTTAACATCATCTATGGAGGATTATTTGGAAGCTGTATTGGTGCTTCAGCAACAGCACGGTTATGCCCGCTGCGTAGATGTAGCCGAGTTTTTGGGTGTTACGAAACCCTCTGTAAGTCGGGCTGTCAAAGAACTGTCTAAAAAGAAATATCTGATAAAAAAGGCAGATGGCACACTCTTCCTCACAAAACAAGGGCAGCAAATTGCCACGCAGATTTATGAAAAACATCAGTTTTTTACCAAGTATCTCATTGAGGCTGGTGTTCCCAAAGATATTGCGGCTCAGGACGCTTGCAGGTTGGAGCATGTTATTAGCGAAATAAGTTTTAAGAAGTTGCAAGAAGCTGTCTGGCAGAATAGCCGGGAGGTGATACCATCGGACGAGTAATTATAATAGAGCTGGAAGATAAGGATAAAGAAGCGTTTGAAGATTTTCTTTCCCTTTTTCAGCTCCATCCGGAATTGAAAACTTGGGAAATTGCACAAGAGCCGACATTATCACTTCCCGGATTAGAAATCAATTTTGGCAGCCGAAAGGTGTTCAGAGAGAAAAGAGAGATTGAATTGACTGCAAAGGAATACGATTTACTTTGTCTGCTTGTAGTGAACAAAGGTCGTGTCCTTACATATGCACAGATTTATGAAAAGGTGTGGGGCAGCAGTGCTTTTGGAAATGAACGAAAAGCGGTCAGTTACCATATTTGGAATTTGCGCCGAAAATTATATGAGTCAGGCAGTACCCCGTCAGTTATTATAGAGAGTGTTCGAGAAGTAGGTTATCGACTGGAAATCAATATATAAGGAAAGGCAGCCTTTGGTCAGGTTGCCTTTTTGATTTGTTCGAGGTTATTTCCCATTTATATGCAAATAGCGAGAATATATAAAACCTCTATGTCAAAACTTGCGATATTACAAAACAAAAACAGATACAAACCAGTAAAAAACCCAAAAATTCTCTGATATACTCCCTCTATCTACAAAAAGATAGGGGGAAACCTGAAAAAGCTTGTCATTTATCCCCTATGGTAAGGGGTAATGATGAAGCCAAAGAAAATGTTTTGCGGTAAGCAACCGCCTACGAAAAAATGCTATAGAAATAGATTACATACCGCAGTCCTCAAGGGGATTGCGGTATTTTTCTATTCGACACCAATTTATTTATTTTTCTTTCAAGATATATTATTTAACAATTTTCCCGTTTTAGAGGCGTTCGTTGTAAGACGAGCGCTTTTTCTTTTTGTCGGGAAATGCCAAATGTCGCAGTACTTTATCTATTTTTGGCGTGGACAAGCCGTATTAAGGAAAACGGCGGCGATTTATCTTGAAACTTATACATATGCGGTAGACGAGCTTTCGCCTGTTCTAATATCTCTGCTTTTTGAGTGGCAGGCGTTTATATGCAGGTATCCGTAATCTCCGAATTTTTGATTTCAACCTTTTATATCAAAAATTCAACTTTTAAGGAGATTATGGAAATGACAAATACATCAACTGGAAGAACCGATTTATTCAAGAACGAGTGCAAGGTTATCAATCTTAAATATGAGTATGAGGGATATACCGGAATGGAGCAATGGGCTATCGTGTCTGAACTGACCGAAAAGGAACTGTTTGAAAAATATCCCGATGAAATCAGGCAGTATGTTCCGTTTGTGTTGTTGTCTGTGGAGCAGGGCGAGGTTATTAAAGAGTACGCCCGCAATGAGGACAAGTATAGGAAGCGTCGGCTCAATAATGAGGACAGTTTTGGCTACGATGAGGGTATGACCGAGTATTTCCACGCAGAGGTTATTATTCCGGATTTTATCGAGCAGCAGGAACTTGAAGAATACTATGGCAACCGTGAGGAACAGAAAATGAGGCTCTTTGTAGAAGCCATGTCCAGTCTGACCGAAAAGCAGCGTAAATACTTGACTATGCGGTATCTGAAAGGAATGAGCGCAAGAGAAATTGCAAAGGCGGAGGGCGTGGCTCATCAGGTAATAGATCGCCACATTATCGCTGCGACAAAGAAGATTGAAAAATTTTTTGAGGGATTTTTCAGAAAATAGGGTGTCATTTGGACTTCCAATTCCAAATAAGTGAAGGGGTTATTTACATTGTCCGGACAAATCTTCCCTTCGGAATTTGAAAAAAGAGAGGTCTTATATATGCAGCAGAAAGAGATAAAAGCAGTAAAGCGTGGAGAAATCTATTACTTTGATTTTGGTAAGGCGGAGGGGTCTATACAGAGTGGTCGTAGACCGGTGCTGGTTCTGCAAGCGGATAATTTCAATGCCAATTCGCCGACAGTGATTGTGGCTTCCATAACCGCAGTAATAAAGAAACGCTACCTGCCGTCGCATATTATTTTGGGTGAGGAGTACGGACTAACAAAGCCTTCTATGGTTCTTTTGGAACAGATTCAGACGGTCAACAAATGCGGCTTGGTGGATTATATCGGATTTATTGATGACGAGCAGATGTGGAGGAAGATTAACATCGGCATCAAGAAAACCTTTGGTCTTTGGTTTTATAACCTTGACCGTACCGGAGTGAACCATAGTCAATAAGCTGGACACAAAAAGGCGAAAAGAATTAAGAGTAAAATAAA
>OICT01000718.1_pt1 | contig 15451 bp, 10 predicted proteins | sample 1581331 | NCBI WGS metagenome assembly OICT01 (sample SAMEA3882544, study PRJEB24775) | human gut metagenome | biome: human-associated habitat; feature: intestine environment; material: feces | place: Netherlands | collected 2009/2010 | reverse complement strand
CCGGTTGCCTGGACCAGCGCGTCGGTCAATCCCTCGCCGCCATCGGACAACGGCATCATGCGGCATTCGGCGCCGGGATCGCCGGCCGCCACGCCCCGGCGTATCGACTCAGCCACGGCCTGCGCGGAAGCGGCTTCCTTGAACGAATCCGGTGCCAGCAGATACCTCATGGTCAGCGATAGCCCTCCCACTGTGGCAGGGGGAAGAGGACGTCCTCGCAGCGCGCCCACATTTCGTTCAGGTCGCGCCCCGGAACCCGCAGCCAGCGCAGCTGCACGCCATCCATCATCGCGAATCCGGAACGCAGCACCTGCTCGGCGTCAACGCCTTCCGGCACATGCCAGCGGATGTTCGCGGCCACTTCCACGATACGTTCCTCGCGTTCGGCGAAATAATCATGCGCCGGATGGTCGGGATTAAGTGCCTCGGCGCTCAACGTGGAGAACATGTGCACCAATTCGGGTCGTTTGGCGTTGACCGCCACCGTCCTGCGCCACATTTCGGCGATAAGCGGACGTTCGTCTCGCACCATGCCGGCGGTGACGTCCTCGGTCTCACGGTCGTACATTTCGTCGAGCACCGCATGCAGCAGCCCTTCCTTGCTGCCGACGTAATGCAGCACGCCCGGTTTGGTGAGGTTCACCATAGTGGCGATGCGCTGCAGCGACGTGCCGTAGTAGCCGAGCGTGCCGAAACATTCGACCGCCGCGTTGAGAATCGCGCTTCTGCGGTCGACTTCGTCGTTGGCCATAATGTGCTCCCGTCGTTGCTGGAGGTTATTGGAATATGTAATTCACATTACGGTCGGTCGGTTTCTTTTTCAAAGATGATTGGCGTGTTGCGTATTGTTTTTTGATAAAGTACCTACCAATCGGTAGGTAGGGAATTCGGGGTTGAAGTCCCACCGCGAAACAATCGCGAGACGGCCGAGAAAATAGCCGAAAGGCACCAGAAACACAGAAGACATACGAAAGAGGCAGCTCATGAGCGACACCGCTTATCCTTCCGTCAACGACCTGACCCTCGAAGAGAAGGCGTCCCTCACCTCCGGCGGCGACGCCTGGCACCTGCAGGGTGTGGAAACCAAAGGCATTCCCGGCTACATGATCACCGACGGCCCCCACGGACTGCGCAAATCCCTGGCATCCAGCACCGGCGAAACCGACCTGAACGACTCCGTGCCCGCCACCTGCTTCCCTCCGGCGGCCGGCCTGTCCAGCTCCTGGAACCCGGAACTCATCCACAAGGTCGGCGAGGCCATGGCGGAGGAATGCATCCAGGAGAAGGTCGCCGTCATCCTCGGTCCCGGCGTCAACATCAAGCGCAATCCGCTCGGCGGCCGCTGCTTCGAATATTGGTCCGAAGACCCGTATCTGGCCGGCCATGAGGCAGTCGGCATCGTCGCCGGCGTGCAGTCCAAGGGCGTGGGCACCTCGCTCAAGCACTTCGCCGCCAACAACCAGGAGACCGACCGTCTGCGCGTATCCGCCAACATCTCCCAGCGGGCGCTGCGCGAGATCTACTTCCCGGCCTTCGAGCACATCGTCAAAACCGCCCAGCCATGGACCATCATGTGCTCCTACAACCGCATCAACGGCGTGCATTCCGCACAAAACCGCTGGCTGCTCACCGACGTGCTCCGCGACGAATGGGGGTATGAAGGCATCGTCATGAGCGATTGGGGCGCCGACCACGACCGCGTCGCCTCCCTCAACGCCGGCCTCAACCTTGAAATGCCGCCGAGCTACACGGACGACCAGATCGTCTACGCCGCACGTGACGGCCGCATCCAGCCCGAACAGCTCGACCGCATGGCCCAAGGCATGGTCGACCTCGTGAACAAGACCCGTGCCGCCATGAGCGTCGAGAACTACCGTTTCGACGTGGACGCCCACGACGAGGTGGCCCATCAGGCCGCCATCGAATCCATGGTGCTGCTCAAAAACGACGACGACATCCTGCCGGTCGCTGCAAACGCGAAAATCGCCGTCATCGGCGAATTCGCGCGCACCCCGCGCTACCAGGGCGGCGGCTCGTCCCACATCACCCCAACCAAGATGACCAGCTTCCTCGACACCCTCGCCGCGCGGGGCGTCGACGCCGCATTCGCCCCCGGCTTCACCCTCGACCTCGAACCGGCCGACGCCAAGCTCGAAGCCGAAGCCGTCGAAACCGCCAAAAACGCCGACGTCGTCCTCATGTTCCTCGGCCTTCCGGAAGCCGCCGAATCCGAAGGCTTCGACCGTGAAACCCTCGACATTCCAGCCAAGCAGGTCGAACTGCTCAAAGCCGTCGCCGCCGAAAACAAGAACATCGTCGTGGTGCTGTCCAACGGATCCGTCGTCTCCGTGGCACCATGGGCGGGCAACGCCAAGGGCATCCTCGAATCCTGGCTGCTTGGCCAGGCGGGCGGTCCGGCGCTTGCCGACGTGATCTTCGGCAAGGTCAGCCCGTCCGGCAAGCTGGCACAGACCATTCCGATGGACATCAACGACGATCCGAGCATGATCAACTGGCCGGGTGAGGAGGGGCACGTCGACTATGGTGAGGGCGTGTTCGTCGGCTACCGCTACTACGACACGTACGACAAGGCCGTCGACTACCCGTTCGGCTTCGGCCTGAGCTACGCGACCTTTGCGATCGACGGCGTGAACGTCGCCAAGACCGGCGCCAACACCGCACACGTCACCGCGACCGTCACCAACACGTCCGACGTGGACGCCGCCGAAACCGTGCAGGTCTACGTGGCTCCAGGCAAGGCCGCCGTAGCCCGCCCGAAGCATGAGCTCAAGGGTTTCCGAAAGGTGTTCCTCAAGGCCGGCGAATCGGCTGAGATCTCCTTCGATCTGGACGAGCGCGCCTTCGCCTACTGGTCCGAGAAGTTCGATGACTGGCATGTCGAAGTCGGCACGTCCAGCCGCGACATCGCCGCCGTGGCCGTCGTCACGCTCGACGGCGACGGCAAGGCCCTGCCGCTCGACGAATGGTCCACGTTCGGCGAATGGGCCGACGATCCGGTCGGCTCCAAAATCGTCGCATCCGTGTATGCGGAAGGCGAGGCCGGCAATCTGCCGCAGCTGCCCGACAACGACATGATGCGCATGTTCCTCAAGTCCATGCCGATCAACTCCATGCCGATGCTGATGAGCGACGGCGGCAAGGCCATCACCGCCTTCATGCTCGATGAATACGCCAAAATCGCCGAAACCGCCGAATAAGACGGATTGACGTAAACAAGACGTAAGCAAAAGGAGTTTCAAGGATTTAGACCGAGGATGTGGCCCGCGAATGAACCGGTGCGGACCACATCCTCGGCTTTTTCATACTTGGTTTCGGCTTGTTCCGGGCTTATTTTTGGCTATTTTTAAGCGATTTTGCGATTACAATATTGCGCTCGGTGTGCTGCGATCCGGTTCCGTCACACACGACACGCTGAATGTTGCATATGCAACTGTTGTATGTACAACGTGTTATCGTATGTTCCGTGAACGATATACAGAACGATGGAACGGCTTCGGTGAACCCCGCGTTCACCGAAGCGTGGGACCGAGGCGCATGCAAGCCGCCGAGCGTCGCCATCCGATCGCTGCACAACGTCATCAACCGGTATCTTGCGGTGACGCGTCCTATGGAAGTGGAGAGTCTGAGCGGTGGCAACATCGACATCATCACCTTCCTCGCACGCCATTCGGAACGAGAGATCTTCCCGCAGGATGTGGAACGCCGCTTCGGCATCACCCGGTCGACGTCGAGCAGAGTGCTCGCATTGATGGAACGCAAAGGGCTTATCGTGCGCGAATCCGTGCCGAGGGACGCGCGGTTGAAGAAAATCGTGCTCACTGACAAATCGCGCGATATAGCCGAGGCGCTGCGAGCCAACGCCATCGCTATGGAAGGCATTCTTCTTCAGGGTTTGAGCGATGACGAGATCCGCGAATTCATGCACGTGCTCGACGTGATGCAAACCAATCTGGTCTCCACCGGGCTGATCGGCGACGAAAGCCGCTACTCCAGCCTGGCATTGTGCGAGGCGGAATCGTGGGAACGGCAATCGCGGGAATGCGAATCGCAACCAACTGTACGGAAAACATCACAGGAAGACGAAACAGGAAAGGAAGAGTAAGTGAGCGGAACAAACGTGACAACGGCTGCGGTGCAATCGCAGCCAAAACAAAAGCGGCATCTCGTACGCACGCTTGGCAAATCGCTGCGTGAATATAGGAAGCCCAGCATTCTCACCCCGATATTTGTGGTGGTCGAAGGTGTTCTGGAAATCCTCATCCCCACGGTGATGGCGTCGTTGATTGATGAAGGCATCACCGGCAAAAGCATGCCCGCCATCGTCAAATTCGGTCTGATTCTTCTGGCGTGCTCGCTATGTTCGCTCGCGGCTGGCTTCCTTGCCGGTAAGTTCGCCGCGATCGCCGGCGCTGGATTCGCCAAGAACCTGCGTCATGACGAATTCGAGAAGGTGCAGGGCTTCAGCTTCACCAATATTGACAAGTTCTCCACCGGCTCGATCATCACCAGGCTCACCACCGATGTGACCAACCTGCAGAACGCCTATTCCATGATCATTCGTCTGGGTGTGCGAGCCCCGATCATGATGATCGTGGCGTGGATCTTCTCGTTCCGCATCAGCCCGTCGATCTCCTTCGTGTTCCTGGCCTGCATCCCGATCCTCGCCATCGGACTGTGCGGACTTGCAGTGTACGTGCACCCGGTGTTCGAGCGCGTGTTCCACACCTACGACAAGCTCAACAACGTGGTCGACGAGAACCTTCAAGGCATCCGCGTGGTCAAGTCCTACACCCGCGAATCCCATGAGATCACCAAGTTCGGCCGCATCTCCCAGCGCATCTACAAGGACTTCAGCAAGGCCGACCGCGTGATGAGCTTCAACAACCCGCTCATGATGGTCTGCGTATACGTCTCGATGATTCTCATCGCATGGATGGGCGCCAAGCAGATCGTGGCCTCCGGCAACAACGCCGCCCTTGGCCTGACCACCGGCGACCTGACCGCACTGGTCACCTACGCCATGCAGATCCTCATGGCCATGATGATGCTGTCCATGGTCTTCGTCATGTGCATCATCTCCCAGGCTTCCGCGGAACGCATCTGCCAGGTGCTCAACGAGGAAAGCACGGTGACCAACCCGGCCAACCCCATCAAGGAAGTGGCCGACGGGTCCATCGAATTCGACAACGTCGACTTCCGCTACTCTGATAACTCCGAAAAGCCGGTGCTCGACAATATCAACCTGAAGATCCGTTCCGGCATGACCGTCGGCATCGTCGGCGGCACCGGTTCCGCAAAATCCAGTCTGGTGCAGCTCGTGCCGCGACTGTACGACGTGACCTCCGGCTCGCTCAAGGTCGGCGGCGTCGACGTGCGCGACTACGACATGGAAGTACTGCGCGACCAGGTCGCCATGGTATTGCAGAAGAACGTGCTGTTCTCCGGAACCATCGCCGAGAACCTGCGCTGGGGCAACCCGAACGCCACCGACGAGGAGATCCGCCACGCCTGCCAGCTGGCCCAGGCCGACGGTTTCATCCAGGAATTCCCCGACAAGTACGACACCTACATCGAGCAGGGCGGCACCAACGTCTCCGGCGGTCAGCGCCAGCGCCTGTGCATCGCACGCGCGTTGCTGAAGAAGCCGAAGATCCTGATCCTCGACGATTCCACCTCTGCGGTCGACACCAAGACCGACAAGCTGATCCGCACCGCATTCCACAACGAGATCCCCGACACCACGAAGATCATCATCGCCCAGCGCATCGCATCCGTACAGGAATCCGACATGATCCTCGTCATGGAGGAAGGCCGCATCACCGCATCCGGCACCCATGAGGAACTACTGAAAACCTGCGACGAATACCGTTCCATCTACGAGTCGCAGACCAAGAACCAGGCACAGCCTGAAGAACTGCAATGAGAGGAGGTACGGAAATGAGCAAGAAAACCGCTGAGCAAACCATGCAAACCAAGCCAGGCGCAAAACCGCCGATGCAGAAAGCCGCGCCGGGAACCACCAAGCGCATCTTCGGCTACATCTTCCAATACAAGTGGCATGTCGTGGCGATCGTACTGTGCATTCTGGTCGGCGCGGCCGCCCAAGCCGGATCCGCACTGTTCCTGCAGTCGCTGATCGACAACTACATCCTGCCGCTGGTCGGCGTGAAGAACCCCGACTGGAGCCCGCTGCTGCGCGCGCTGACGCTGATGGGTTGCCTCTACGCGGCCGGCACTTTCTGCAGCTGGCTGTGGCAGTGGCTCATCGTCACCGTCGAACAAGGCACCCTGAAGAAGATCCGCGACGACATGTTCGCACACCAGCAGACACTGCCGATCCGCTACTTCGACACCAACGAGCACGGCGACATCATGAGCCGCTACACCAACGACACCGACACCCTGCGCCAGGCCATCAGCCAGTCCTTCCCGCAGATGTTCTCCTCCGCGATCTCCGCGCTCGCGGCCCTCGTCTCCATGCTGTGGCTGTCGGTGCCGGTCACGATCTTCGTACTCGTGTTCGCCGCGATCCTGTTCGTAGTCGTGCGCGCCATCGTCTCCCGCTCCGGCCGCTACTTCGTCAAGCAGCAGATGTGGATCGGCGACGTGAACGCCTTCGTCGAGGAATCCGTCAACGGTCAGAAGGTCATCAAGGTCTTCAACCATGAGGACGCCACCCAGAAGACCTTCGACAAGAAGAACGAGGAACTGTTCAAAGCCTCCGCCGAAGCGAACACCTGGGGTAACGTCACCATGCCAGTCGTAGGCAACATGGGGTACATCCTGTACATCCTGCTCGCCATCGTTGGCGGATACATGGCGCTCGCCGGCGTCGGCAACTTCGGACTCTCCGGCGCGGGCACACTCACACTCGGCACCCTCATCTCGCTGCTGACCCTGTCCCGCTCCTTTGTCAACCCGCTCGGCCAGGTCTCCATGCAGTTCAACATGGTGATGATGGCGCTCGCCGGCGCGTCCCGCATCTTCCAGCTGATGGATGAGAAGCCCGAGGACGACGGCGGCTCCGTGACCCTCGTCAACGTCGAGCTCGGCGAAGACGGCCGCACCATGACCGAAGTGGACCACGAAACCGGCCATTGGGCCTGGAAGCGTGAGGAAGGCGACGACGGCACCCGTTCCCTGAAGGCCGCGCAGTCGCTGAGCCCGAAGGCCGCGGAAGTGGCGAGGAAGGCGCGCGAGAACGCGATCACCTCGCCGGACGGGCGCCTGACCCTGCTGCAGGGCGACGTGCGTTTCACCGACGTGACCTTCGGCTACAACCCGGACAAGCCCGTGCTGCACGACATCACCTGGTTCGCCAAGCCCGGCCAGAAGGTCGCGCTCGTCGGCGCCACCGGTGCCGGCAAGACCACGGTAACCAACCTGATCAACCGCTTCTACGACATCCAGGAAGGCATGATCCTGTATGACGGCATCTCCGTCAAGGGCATCCGCAAGCCCGACCTGCGCAAGTCGCTCGGCATCGTGCTGCAGGACGTGAACCTGTTCACCGGCACCGTGATGGATAACATCCGCTACGGCAACCTGGACGCCACCGACGAGGAGTGCATCGCGGCGGCCAAGCTCGCGGGCGCCGACGACTTTATCACCCGCCTGCCCGACGGCTACGACACGATGCTCACCGGCAACGGCGCACAGCTGTCGCAGGGCCAGCGCCAGCTGATTTCGATCGCACGCGCCGCTGTCGCCGATCCGCCGGCCATGATTCTGGACGAGGCCACATCGAGCATCGACACCCGCACCGAGGCTATCGTGCAAGCGGGCATGGATAAGCTCATGGAAGGCCGCACGACGTTTGTCATCGCGCACCGCCTGTCCACCGTGCGCAACTCCGACGCGATCATCTGCCTGGACCACGGCCGCATCATCGAGCGCGGCAACCACGACGAGCTGATCGCCAAGCGCGGGTATTACTACCAGCTCTATACCGGAGCGTTTGAGCTGGAGTAGTTCGGCCCGCCGAGATGGCCGATTTGCCGCTCATTCGTCGGGCATGACCCTAAGGTCAATGCCCTCCTCTTTCGGGGCAAATCGACTCATCTCAACGACCCAAACACAATGCGCCGCAACGAATAAAGCCTCCGCAGCCACACGAGCTGCGGAGGCTTTTCTATGCCCTTTGTTACAAGCTTACCGTTCCTCGCGTTGCAGCCCGGCTGCCTCGGCTGCCTTTACGCGGTTCTTGTCGATGTACATGTTTTTGTCGGCCTGGGAAAAGAGCTCGCGCATCGTAGGCGGTTCATCAAAATCACTGGAAAGCGCGTAGCCCACCGCATAGCTGATAGGCATGTCGGGGTGAGCCTCGGAATACTCGTTCACGTTCGCACGAACCCGAGCGAGACAGGACTCCACGGCAGCTCGATCGGCATCCCACAGCACCGCGATAAACTCATCGCCACCGTCGCGGCCCACAAAGCAGGTCTCGGACGCCACACACCCCAGCTGCTGGGCAAAAGAACGGATGTATTCGTCGCCCTTCTCGTGGCCGAAGTTGTTATTGACCGTATGGAGATTGTTAAGGTCGAAGACGCACACCGCAACGGGCGCCTCCACGGAGACAGGCTGCTCCTGTCCCAAGATCTCCTCGCACTTGTTCTTGTTGGGCAGTCCCGTGGCTTCGTCGAGATAGACTTTGCTCTGCAGCTCGCGGTTGAGCGCGGCAGTACGCACCGCGCGAACAAGTTCGACCGCAAAGGTCGCCACCAAGCCCACGATGTCGATGATCACCAAGCCCTCGAGATAGTTGAGCGCCGACGCCTTCTCCTGAGAGTAATCCTCTGCGAGTCGCGTAGCATCGTCGCAAATGCCAAAGAACTCCTCGCTCATGGAGATGATGTCGGTGCTCTCGTAGCCGACTTCGCGCACGCGGCTAATCTCGGCGCAAAGCTCATCATAATAATTTGCAAGCTCGGTCATCTTTGCCTGATACTCGTCGTCATCGAGGCGGACGAGGTTGAGGTCATCACTTCCGTAACGCAAACCGTTGATGTATGAATCCACGGCTTTGAGCAGGTCATCTTGAGGCTGGCCCGCGTCCTCGAGCTTAACGATTCGCTGCGTGGTACCGCGCACCAGACCGGCGTAGTTGACCACGCGCGCCGTGCCCTGGATATCGGAGACGAGCAACATAACATTAATGAAGAAGAAGATGAGAACTGCCGTGAGCACCATCATGAGCAGGCGCACCGCCTGGCTGGCTTTCTTGGCGACAGAAGTATTCACAAGTTCACTCCCAAAATGACAAAAGCACAGGTAGTACGCAGTGTACTGAAATTCACGTGAGGTCAACTCTACCAGATGATTTTTCTAGGACGGGAATTAAAGAATCATCGACACGATAGCTATTTGAGAAGTTGTGCCATGGCGTTGACAAATTTTTGGACTTGGAGGGTGGGCTCGAGCGGATAGTGCAAAAAGACCGGCACCTCGCGACCGCATAGGAACGGCACGCCCACAAAGGCCGGGTGCACCCCCGACCACGCGCCGCAGGTGAGCACCGCGTCGCCCTTTTCCTCTGCCTCGTTAAAGAGCGCAAAGTCAAAGCTGTCCACGTCGATCACGTCAACGCCGCCGTCGGCCAGAAGGTCGATGCGCAGGCTGTCCATTGCGTCGTTGCCGTGGCGGAGCACGCGCAGGCGCATGCCCTCCAGGTCGGCAACCGTAATGCGTGTCTTGCGCGCCAGCGGGCTCGTGCGTGGCACGTCGATATAAAACGGCACGTTAACGATGCGGAGCTTTTGGCAGGTGTCACCCCAGCGCGGGGTCGAAAAACTCGACTGCACCACATCGACCTCGCGACCGAGGCTGCGCATGACGGATTCGCGTTCGTCGTAAAGGTCGCTCACCGGCACGATCTCGAAGCGCAACGATGGCTCCAGCTCGTGTACGCCCGTCCACATCGACAGCGTCTGGCGCCCCGGACACATCATCGACACGCCCAGACGCACGGCACCGCCATCGCCCGCGGCGCGTCGGGCACGGCGCAGCGCGTCCTCGGACTGCCGCATGATCGAGCGCGAGTCGTCCACCAGCAGGGCGCCGGCCGGCGTCACCTTGACACCCGAGTGCGAGCGCTCGAACAGCGTGATGCCGAACTCGGCCTCGAAGCCCGACACCTGCTTGACGAGCGCCGGAGTCGACACGCGCAATTTTGCCGCCGCACGCGAGAAGCTTCCCAGCTCCGCGGCGGCCGATATGGCCTCTAGTCGTCGATCGTACACGTCAATCTCCCGTTTTCGCACCCGTGACCGCATGGTGCCACAGGGGGTTGTTTTCGCAGGTCACGCGCTCAATTGAGAATAAACTGCATCGCACAGTGTAAACCTACGGTTAACGCCATTCTAACAAATATGCAATTCACCTGCGCAAATGCAAAGCATACGATAACCAGCGGAAACCACGTGGGTCGGTTAATGGGAGCGGCCCACCGGGAGGCACAAGAAGGGAAGTTCCTATGAGCAACTGGCTTAAGCTCGAGGGCGATGTCTGCGCCGTGACCGGCGCGCTCGGCGGTATGGGCGTCGAGATTTGCCGCGAGTTCGCCCGCAACGGCGCCAACGTCGTCCTGCTCGATCTGGACGAGGAAAAGGTCAAGGCCGCAGCCGCCGACCTCGCCGCCGAGTTTGGCATCCACGCCGAGGGTTACAAGATGAACGCCACCGACGAGGCCGAGGTTCAGGCCGCCGTCGACGCCACGATCCGCGACTTCGGCCGCATCGACGTTCTCGTCAACACCGCCGGCATCCTGCGCTTCGCCGCCATGGAGGACCTGCCGCTGAGCGACTGGGAGCAGGTGCTCAACGTCAACCTCACCGGCTACTTCATCACCTCGCAGCGCTTTGGTCGCGAGATGATCAAGGCCGGCCAGGGCCGCCTGGTGCACATCTCGACCGTCGCCAGCCACTCCCCCGAGACGTTCTCGGGCGTGTACAGCTCCACCAAGGCGGGCGTCAACATGATGTCCAAGATGCTGGCTGCCGAGTGGGGCCCCTACGGCGTGCGCTCCAACTGCGTCGAGCCCTGCTTCGTCAAGACCCCGATGTCGGCCAATTTCTACGCCGACCCCGAGGTCGAGAAGAGCCGCAGCCGTCTGATCGCCACGCGCCGCATCGGCGAGGTCAGCGATATCGCCAACGCCGTCATGTTCCTGGCGTCCAAGCGCTCGGACTTTACCACCGGCGACGCCATCAAAGTCGACGGCGGCTTCTCCAACATGATGGGCGACCTCACCGCCAAGCCCGGAGGCCGTCGCGCTTATGCCGACAACTACCTCAAGAACAAGGGTGTCGAGCTTTGGTCCGATGAGTCCGGCGTCGCCAAGCCGACTGACCAGTAAACCAACCCGACAGGGAGGACCCGCGGACACGCCTGTTCCTCCTCCGTATCGATTAGAAAGAGTCCAATGGCTTCCACCAACTCCAACAAGGGTCGCGCCGTCGTGCTTTCCGCCGCGTGCGTCACCATGTTCTTCATCAGCTCCATCGCGCTGTATTCCGTCGTGAGCAAGAACCTGCTCGCCGTCTACCCCGAGTGGTCGAGCGCCCTTACCTGGGCCTTCCCGGTCTTTCAGACCATCATGGCCGTGACGGGTATCTTCGCCGGCCGCATCTCCGATAAGATCGGCCCGCGCAACGTCGTGATCGCCGCCGCCGTGTGCTACGGCCTGGGCTGGTTCATGTCCGGCACCGTCACCGAGCCGTGGCAGTTCTACCTGTGGTTCTCGCTCGTCGCCGCTGTCGGCAACGGCCTGGGCTACAACCCCGCGCTCACCACCGGCCAAAAGTGGTTCATCGACAAGAAGGGTCTCGCCTCCGGCATCACCCTGGCCGCTTCGACCGCCGGTCCCGCCGTGCTGTCCCCGGTACTCGCCTCGCTGCTCATCCCGAGCCTGGGCATCTTTGGCGCCCTCAAGGCACTCGGCGTCATCTTCTTTGTGACGATCGCCGCCTCCGCCCTGTTCCTGAAGGCCCCCGAGGCCGGTTGGCTGCCCGAGGGCTTCGAGGCCCCCAAGGGTGGCGCACATGCCGGCACCTTCGGTGACCTCACCCCGGGCGAGATGGTCAAGACCCCGCGCTTCTGGGTCCTCATCGTCACCTTCGCCTTTGCCGCCACCGCGGGCACCCTGCTCGTGGGCAAGGTTGCCTCCATCGCCGCCGTCCAGCTCTTCGCCGACCCCACGAGCGCCGCGGCCGTCGCCCTCGGCGGTGTGGTCGTCTCCGTCAACACCTGCGCCAACCTGGTTGGCCGTCTGTCCTTTGGCCAGATCATCGACAAGCTCGGCGCCTATAAGTCGCTGCTCATCAGCCTTGTCGTCACCATCGTCGCGCTCGTCATCATGTCGATGAGCTTTACGCAGAGCATGTTCTTTGTGGCGCTCGCCCTGCTCGGCTTTAGCTTTGGCGCCCTGCTCGTCATCTACCCGCCGCTCACCGGTGGCGCCTTTGGCACCAGCAACATCGGCGTCAACTACGGCATCATGTTTTTGGGCTATGCCGCTTCCACCTGGATCAGCCAGCCCATCACCGCCGTGCTGTATCACGCCGAGGCCGGCAGCGCCGCCTATCAGCAGTCCTTCTACGGCGCCATTGTGATCGCCGCCATCGCCGTCGTACTCACCGTCTACATGATGGTCTCCGACAGCAAGAAGAAGTCCGCCTAGTTTTACCGATGCGGCAAAGGGACAGCCCCTTTGTCGCATTCCACCGGTCACCAGTATTAAGGAGTCGAAATGTCTGAGCTCAACCCCGTCCGCATTGCCGTTATCGGCGCCGGCGCCATGGGCCGCAACCACATCCGCTTTGTCACCGAGGAGCCCGAGGCCGAGCTCGTCGCCATCGCCGACGCCTTTGAGGGCGCCCGCGCCACGGCCGAGGCCGCCGGCGTGCCGTTCTATACCGATCCCGCCCAGATGATGGACGAGGTCAAGCCCGAGGCCGTCATCATCGCCACCCCCAACGACCTGCACCTGGGCGTTGCCCGCGAGGCCGTGAAGCGCAACATCGTGCCGCTGGTCGAAAAGCCGATCTCCAACGATCTCGAGGATGCCCAGGCCTTCGCCGCCGAGGCCGAGACCGCCGGCGTGCCCGTGCTCGTGGGTCAGCACCGTCGCCACAACCCCTTCGTCAACAAGGCCAAGGAGATCATCGAGTCCGGCGAACTGGGCAAGCTCACCGTGTCGAGCTTCCACTACATGATCTATAAGAACGACGAGTACTTCGATGTCGAGTGGCGCCGCAAGAAGGGTGCCGGCCCGATCCTGGTCAACCTGGTGCACGACGTCGACCTGCTCCGCTACCTGCTGGGCGAGCCCGTTGCCGTCCAGGGCATGCAGTCCAGCGCCGCCCGCGGTTTTGAGACCGAGGACTCCGCCGTGGTCAACGTCCGTTTTGCCGATGGCGCGCTCGCAAGCATGACCATCTCTGACGCCACCGCCAGCCCCTGGAACTGGGAGGCAACCGCTCGCGAGGATCCGCAGTACCGCCCCTTCGACGCCGACGCCTACTTTATCGGCGGAACCCTGGGCGCCCTGTCGCTGCCCCGCCTGCACCAGTTCTCCTACGACGGCGCCTCTAACTGGCACAAGCCGCTGCAGATGGAGATTCCGGCCGTCGACCCGGCACTGCCGCACAAGATGCAGCTCAAGCACTTTGTGAAGGTTGTCCGCCGCGAGGTCGAGCCCGTCGTGACCCCCGCCGATAACGTCAAGACGCTCACGCTTCTCAACGCCATCAAGGAGGCCGCCGAGACCGGCCAGCTCGTTGAGCTGTAATGCTGTATTAGGGCAGGCCGCGGCAAACTCCCCGCCGAGCGCCTCGGCCCGCCACCAACAAGCCCCTCTTCTTTGCCCCGCGAGCAGTCTCCTGCCCGCGGGGCTTTTTGACTACATTGGTAATGATTTTTCTGGGACGGGGGCTATTTTGCGCCTCAGCTTGGTTCGTTCGCCACGAAATGGGCCCATCTACTACGTTTAACCGACCTCCCTCAACCATACCGAATTTCGCGAAATAAAAACCGCAGGTAACCGGCTTGTCGATTTTCGGAAAACCCAGGTATGGTCAGCCCCTACGGGTAAAACGTAGTAGATAGGCCGTTTTCGTGGCGCGGCCCCAAAACAGCCTTTTGGGACGGGTGGTATCCTTGGTAGCCCTGTGCTGCAAACGCACCTTAAACGCAAGGAGTCCCATGGATCTTATCGCCCAGCTCGCCCGCGAGCTCAACCTTAAGGCCGCCAACGTCGAGGCAGCCGTCAAGCTCATCGACGAGGGCAACACCATCCCCTTTATCTCGCGCTACCGCAAGGAAGCCACGGGCGGCATGGACGACGTCGCCCTGCGCGCACTCGACGAGCGCCTGTCTTACCTGCGCAATCTTGAACAGCGCAAAGAGGACGTCATTCTGCTCATCGACGCCCAGGGCAAACTTACGCCCGAGCTCGAACAGCAGATTCGCGAGGCCACGCAGCTCCAGCGTGTCGAGGACCTCTACAAGCCCTACCGCAAAAAGCGCATAACCCGCGCGCAGAAGGCCCGCGAGGCAGGTCTGGAGCCGCTCGCCAACATGATCATCATGCAGGCATCCGCCAAGGGCAGCGCGCTCGACGCCGCCGCGGCCTACGTCAACGAGGAAGCCGGCTTCGACACGCCCGAGAAGGCGCTCGCCGGCGCGGCGGACATCGTGGCCGAGACGGTGGCCGAAGACCCCGAGAACGTCGCCGACCTGCGCGCCTTTACGCAAAACACCGCCGACATCGTCGTCGAGGCCACCGACCCCGCGGAGAAGACTCCCTACGAGCCTTACTACAACTTTGACGAGCCGCTGCGCCGCATCCCTAACCACCGCGTGCTGGCTATCGACCGCGGTGAGCGCGAGGGCAAGCTCCGCGTGCGCGTGAACGTCGACGGCGCAGCTGCCACGGCGCGCCTCGGCAGCCGCTGGCCCCGCCGCCAGGGCGTGTTTGCTCCCATCTTCGATGCCGCCATCGCCGACGGCTACAAGCGCCTGATGGCCCCCTCGCTGGAGCGCGAGGCCCGCGCCAAACTCACCGTTCGCGCCCAGACCGAGGCTATCAACGTCTTTGCCAAGAATCTCGAGGGCCTGCTCTCTGCACGCCCCGTGCGCGGTGCCCGCGTGCTCGCGCTCGATCCGGGCTACCGCACCGGCTGCAAGGTCGCCGTCATGGACGAGACCGGCAAGCTGCTCGACCACGGCGTGGTCTACCCCACCAAGCCGCGCCACGACGTCGCCGGCACCAAGCGCGAGCTCGCTCGCCTCGTCAAGAAGGACGGCGTCAACACCATCGTCATCGGCAACGGCACCGCCAGCCGCGAGACCGAGGAAGTCGTCTCGGAGTTCATTGCCGAGCAGGCGCCTGGGCTGCGATACACCATCGTCAACGAGGCCGGCGCGTCGG
>OICT01000714.1_pt1 | contig 15549 bp, 9 predicted proteins | sample 1581331 | NCBI WGS metagenome assembly OICT01 (sample SAMEA3882544, study PRJEB24775) | human gut metagenome | biome: human-associated habitat; feature: intestine environment; material: feces | place: Netherlands | collected 2009/2010 | reverse complement strand
ATTTTTGGGGATTTTGCGACTGCACTTACAGGGTACTACTCCACAGAGAATATCCCCCTTTGCCCGCTCCCCTGCGGGTACGCAGGGATTCTCGGTTTGTCTTGACAAACAATTTCAGTCATGGTATGCTGAGCGCAATAAAGGCAGCGAGAAAGAAGCCTTTTCTTTTCACCCGCTCAAGAGAGGGGACGGCCGGTGCAAGTCCCTGCGGAACGGAAAAGGCGGCGCTTTTGAGCCGCGCGGCGGAAATGCCGCGCCGGTCCCTCCGTTACAAGGGAACGAAGTGCCCCGCATCCAGCGGGGAATTCAGGTGGAACCACGGACAATGATTTGTTCGCCCTGAGCCTACTTTAATAGGCTCAGGGCGTTTTTTATCTCCTGAGCCAAGTACCGAAAGGAGAAATTCACCATGAAAAACACCGAAAAGACGATGGACAAGATCGTCGCGCTGTGCAAAAACCGCGGCTTTGTCTTCCCCGGCAGCGAGATCTACGGCGGCCTTGCCAACACCTGGGACTACGGCCCCCTCGGCGCCGAGCTCAAGAAGAACATCAAGAACGCCTGGTGGAAGAAGTTCGTGCAGGAGAATCCCTACAACGTCGGCCTTGACGCCGCGATCCTGATGAACCCGCAGACCTGGGTGGCGAGCGGCCATCTCGGCGGCTTCTCCGATCCTCTGATGGACTGCCGCGAGTGCCACGAGCGCTTCCGCGCCGACAAGGTCATCGAGGACTGGTGCGCCGAGACCGGCTTCGAGCTTCCCAAGCCCATCGACGCCTTCTCCCAGCAGGAGATGAAGGACTTTGTCGAAGAGCACAACATCCCCTGCCCCACCTGCGGCAAGCACAACTTCACCGATATCCGTCAGTTTAACCTCATGTTCAAGACGTTCCAGGGCGTGACCGAGGACGCAAAGAACACCGTCTACCTCCGCCCCGAGACCGCGCAGGGCATCTTCGTCAACTTCAATAACGTCCAGCGCACCACGCGCAAAAAGCTCCCGTTCGGCATCGGCCAGATCGGCAAGTCCTTCCGCAACGAGATCACGCCGGGCAACTTCATCTTCCGCGTGCGCGAGTTCGAGCAGATGGAGCTCGAGTTCTTCTGCAAGCCGGGCACCGACCTTGAGTGGTTCAACTACTGGCGCACGTTCTGCCACAACTGGCTGCTCTCCATCGGCCTGAAGGACGAGAACCTCCGCCTGCGCGACCACGATCCCGAGGAGCTGTGCTTCTACTCCAAGGCAACGACGGACTTCGAGTTCCTCTTCCCGTTCGGCTGGGGCGAGCTCTGGGGCGTTGCCGACCGCACGGACTACGACCTCACGCAGCATCAGAACACCAGCGGCGTGAAGATGGTCTATCGCGAGGGCGAGGGCAAGGACATGGTCGAATACGTCCCCTACGTCATCGAGCCGTCGCTCGGCGTGGAGCGCAGCGTGCTCGCGGTCCTGTGCGACGCCTACGATGAAGAGGTCGTCGGCCAGGACAAGAAGGGCAACGACGACGTGCGCGTCGTGCTGCACTTCCACCCCGCACTCGCCCCCTTCAAGGCCGCGATCCTGCCGCTTTCCAAGAAGGACGTGCTCGCCGGTCCCGCGATGGAGCTCTACAACGAGCTTTCCAAGGAATTCATGCTCGACTACGACGACACGGGCTCCATCGGCAAGCGCTATCGCCGTGAGGACGAGATCGGCACGCCGTACTGCATCACGTTCGACTTCGACACCGTCGGCGACGAGGCCAACGGCATCGCGGCCGACCACTGCGTCACCATCCGCGAGCGCGACAGCATGGAGCAGGTCCGTATCCCCATCGATCAGGTCAAGGACTTCCTGCGCGAAAAGTGCGCGTTCTGAGAAAAGTTTTCCACAGAATAGCAAGAAGGACAGCTCTCTTTCGAGAGCTGTCCTTTGTTCTAATTCCGTTCGGCAGTGCAAAATTTCAGCAAGGCTGAAATTTTCATTCAGGCATCAAGGACGTGCTTTCCCCTTGTCCCGTCCTCATTCATATAGTACCCGTCTATAATGGTCCGATAACCGCCGCCAAAACTCCAGTTGTTCTCTTCAATAAATGCGAGGAATTTATCAATAAAGTCATCCCCGGAAACCTCTTCAGGAACGGTGACACATCCTTGAATTTCGATCTCTTTGATCAATGAAAACACCTCCGCAATTGTTAGAATATCGAATATTTTGATATAGCTGCAATTCGGTTTGCGGGGGTATTTTACCACACACCCCTTCCCGCCGGCAAGAACCCCACAAAGCGGGAAACTTGTCCGGTTGCGTTTTTCCTGTCGAAATGATATACTTTGTTATTATGCTTTCAGAAAGGGGACGTCCCCAACATGCGTTTTTTCTCTTCTCTGGTGCGGCCTGACGAGTCGACGGGCGCGGTGATGCGCTGGGTGCATCGCATCTGGGTCTTTTTCTGGCTCACGGTGCTGGGCGCTGGCATTGGTCTTCTCTCGCTCTACCTCACGGCACATTCCTACGTAAGCATCGACGCGACGGCGCTTTTGCAGTCGTATTTCAAAATTCCGCTGCTCGTCATGATGAACCTGCTTGCGCCGATCTTGCTCGTCTACCTCGGCTTTTTTCTTTTCGCGCGGCCGTGGGCGGCTTACTTACTCTCGGCGCTGCCGTTTTTCACGCTCGCGCTCGCGAGCTACTACAAGGTGCAGCTGCGCGGCGATCCCGTGCTCGCCACCGACCTGCGGCTCATCCGCACGGCGGGCGGCATCATGGGCAACTACACGTTCGAAATTTCCGCGCCCGTGATCGTCGTTCTTGAGGGCTTTGTGCTGATGCTCGTGCTCTCGTGCCTGATGCTCCGAAAAGAGCGCATGAGCCCGCGCTCCCGCCTTGCGGGCATCATGCTCATGCTCTCTGTCACGCTCGCGTGCTATTTTGAGCTCTACACCAGTTCATCTATCTACAAAGAGACCGCCAACAACGACCTCATTTCCCCGTGGTCGGCGGTCGAGGTCTACATCTCTCGCGGCACGACGTATCCGTTCCTACACAGCGTGCAGGACATGTTCCCCGAGCCGCCGGAGGGCTACCGCGAGAGCGAGGCCAAGCAGATCCTTGAGCAGTATGCGGACACCGACATTCCCGACGATCAGAAGATCACGGTCGTCGGCATCATGCTCGAGGCATTCTCCGACCTGTCCGACTTCCCCCAGTTAAATGAAATCTCCGCCGTGCGGAATCTCTACGAGCCGCTGCACGAGCTCGAGAGCCGCAGCGTCTCGGGCAACCTCCTCACGAATATCTTCGCCGGCGGCACGACGAACACCGAATGGGGCTTCCTCACGGGGTACAGCCAGCACGAGGAGTTCCGCGGCCCGATCAATTCCTACGTCCGCTACTTCAAGGATCAGGGCTACGACGCGCTCTACCGCCATCCCGGCTACTCGTGGTTCTACAACCGCAGCAACGTCAACGAATACCTTGGCTTTGACGAGTGCGTCTTTAACGAATCGGGCTTCGGCGACCTCATCTCCATCGAGGACGCGCTCTTCAAGTCCGATACCGTGCTCGTCGACTACCTCTTAAACGACATCGACTCGCGCACGGAGGACGATGACCCTCTCTTCCTCTTCTCCGTCTCGTACCAGAACCACGGGCCGTACAGCTCCGAGACCTACTGGGAGGAGTACGTCACGCCCGCCAAGACCGGCTGGTCGATGGAAAGCTGCTGCGTCATCAACAACTACCTGGCCGGCATCCGCAGCACGATCGAGCAGATGCGCCGCCTCACGCGCGAGCTGGAAGCGCGCGATGAGCCCATCGTGCTCGTTCTCTTCGGCGACCACAAGCCGTGGATGGGCAACGGCAGCAGCGTCTATGCCGAAATGGGCGTTGACCTCGACGTGTCCACGCAGGAGGGCTTCTACAACTACTTCTCCACGCCCTACCTCATCTATGCCAACAAGGCTGCCAAGCAGACGCTCGGTCAGGACTTCCGCGGCGACGGCGGCGACATTTCCCCGTGCTTCCTGATGGACAAGCTCTTCTTCGAGTGCGGCTGGACGGGCGACGGCTTCATGCAGCTCCAGCGCGAGACGCGCGCCGTCACGCCGCTGATGCACGAGGACGGCTACCGCATGGTCGACGGTTCCATCACGCTCGACGTGCCCCCAGACGTCGCCGAGGTCTGCCGCAGGTACCTCTGCGCGCAGTATTACCGCGAACAGCACTTTGTTTCCGAGTCATAAAAAGGAGAATCGCCATGAAATCTCTCAAAATCACCGCACTTTCCCTCGTCCTGGTTCTGCTTCTCGCCGCCTGCGGCGCGAAAAACGACACCCCCGATGAACCCGCCGTCGATCCGACGCCGGAACCTCCTATCGAGCAGCCGGTGGAAAAAACGCCCGATGAGCGCATCAACGACATCATCGCAGGCATGAGTCTTGAGGAAAAGGTCGGCCAGCTCTTCTTTGTCCGCTGCCCCGAAACGGGCGCGGCGGAGGACGTCGAAACCTATCACCTCGGTGGACTGCTGCTCTTCGGCAGGGACTATAAGGATGCAAACGGTGACTGGCTCACCGAGGACGACTTCACCGCGGCGCTCGCGTCTTATCAGGACGCGGCGGCCATCCCGCTTTTCATCGGCAGCGATGAAGAGGGCGGCACGGTCACGCGCGCGAGCAAAAATCCGAATCTCTTCTCCGAACCTCTCCCCTCCCCGCAGGAGCTCTATGCCGCGGGCGGCCTCGACGGGCTGCTCGAACGAACGCTCAGCTACAACCAGAAGCTCAAAGCGTTCGGCGTCAACGTGAACTTCGCCCCCGTGTGCGATGTGTCGACGAATCCCGACAACTTCATCTACGCGCGCTCGTTCGGGCAGGACGCGCAGACGACCGCGGACTATATCTCAAGCGTCGTGCCCGTCTATGCGCAGTCCGGCGTCGCCTGCGTCTTAAAGCACTTCCCCGGCTACGGCAACAACGCCGACACGCACACGGGCATCGCGCTCGACGCGCGCCCGTACACCACGTTTGAAAAGTCCGACCTCGTCCCCTTTGAATCCGGCATCGCCGCGGGCGCGCCGTTCGTGCTCGTGAGCCACAACATCGTCGAGTGCATGGACGGCGCGTATCCCGCGTCCCTTTCGGCGAAGGTCCACACGCTGCTGCGCGACACGCTCGGCTTCACCGGCGTCATCGTGACGGACGATCTCGCGATGGATGCCGTCAAAGCCTACGCGCAGGACGGCAGCGCCGCCGTGCTGGCCATTCAGGCGGGCAACGACATGATCGTGACCACCGACTATCAGACGCAGATCCCGCAGGTGATCGCCGCCGTCCAGTCCGGCGAGATCGCCGAAAGCGATATTGACGCGCACGTTTTCCGCGTGCTGCACGAAAAACAGGCGCTCGGCCTGATCGACTAAAGGAGAACCCCATGGAAACAAGAAAACTCTACTATGAAGATCCCTTTCAGAAGGGCTTTGCCACCACCGTCGTCTCCTGCGACGAGGTGAAGGGCGGCTACGCCGTTGTCCTCGCGGAGACGGCCTTCTACCCCGAGGGCGGCGGCCAGCCGTATGACACCGGCGTTTTGGGCGAGGCGAACGTGCTCGAGGTCCACGAGAAAAACGGCGTCATCACGCACCTTTGTGACAAGCCCTTCGAGGTGGGAAAGAGCGTCTCCGGCAAGATCGACTGGGCGCGCCGCTTCGACCACATGCAGCAGCATTCGGGCGAGCACATCTGCTCGGGCCTCATCTGCGAGCGCTTCCACTGCGACAACGTCGGCTTCCACATGGGCGCGGACGTCGTCACGATCGACTTCAACGCCGACATTTCGTGGGATGAACTTATGGAGATTGAACAGCTCGCCAACCTGTACATCTATGAGGATCACCCCATCGACATCCAGTTCTATCGCGGCGCGGAGCTCGACAAGGTCGAGTACCGCAGCAAAAAGCCGCTCGAGGGCGACGTGCGCATCGTCTCCTTCCCCGGCGCGGACTGCTGCGCCTGCTGCGGCACGCACGTCGTGCGTTCCGGTCAGGTGGGACTCGTCAAGTTCCTCTCCGTGCAGAAGTTCCGCGACGGCGTTCGCATCGAACTTCTTTCCGGCAAGCGCGCGCACCGCTACCTTTCGGAGTGCTGGGCGCAGGACGTGCGCATCGCACAGGCGCTCTCCGTCAAGCCGAACGCGAGCTTTGCGGGCGTCGAGCGCGTGCTCGCTGAGCTTTCCGCGCTCAAGCAGCGCTGCGCAAAGCTCGAAGAGTCCGTCTTCGCCCAGACCGCCGCGCAGTACGAAGGCAAGGGCGACGTGCTGCTCTTCGAGGACGAAATGTCCGGCGACAGCCTGCGCAAGCTCTGCGACGCGGTCACGAACCACTGCGGCGGCCGCTGCGCGGTCTTTGCCGGCGCGGACGGCGCGTACAAGTACGCCATCGGGCATGTCGGCGGCGATCTTCGTGAGCTCACGAAAAAGATGAATGCCGAGCTGAACGGCCGCGGCGGCGGCAAGCCGAATTTTGTGCAAGGCAGCGTGGCCGCTGCGCGCGGGGCGATCGAAGCATTTTTCGCAGAATAATTTGCAACGATTCCCGCACCAATGCGGGAGAAGTTTCCCCTGCACCGTGCAGGGGAGCGAGTCAAAGGGGCCATTCTCTTTCGCAAAAGAGAATGGCCCCTTTGGAACTCCAAGAGAAAGACTTTGATTGGCAGTCTCAGGCTCGAATGGCCTTTGTGCCTCCGGAAGGTGACTGCCTGCGCGCGGCGTTGCCGCGTTTAGAGCTGCTATACGATTTGCCTCTGCTTCTATCATCCGCTGTTGCGCAGCCGTTGGCGGCTCTGCTGCCTTACGGATGCGGCACACCCCTTGCGGGTGCCGCTCTCGAATCTGAGCGCAAGTGCAGTGTAATCACCTGCTATCGATGGCACAATATCGCGGCAAGCGTCAGCAATGCCGCATTCGGTAGGCAGTCTGCCGCCCAATGCGACGTCACACGCGCCTCACGATAGTAAGGCGCGGTTGCAAAACGGTGACGAAACGCACGGATTCATGGCGAAGCCATGTACACCGCACCTGATTGCGCAGCGCGTGCAGCTCTTCAAGCTACAAGCCCGCAATGTGAATTTTCTCTGGGAGGGTGTAAGGGAGGGGTGTCTCTTTTCAAAAAAGAGACACCCCTCCCTTATCCGCGTTCCCACACGGTGTGGGGAACAAGGCGGCAGCACTTTGTGCTGCATTATCCCCGCGCCTTAGCGGCGCGCTTTAATTTATAGAGCTCTTCGGCAGCCAGCCGCGTCTTGGCGACCACATCCCCGCCGCCTTGCGGAAAGCAGTAATACAACGCTTTGTGGTCGCCGATGCACAGCATATCGCCGATCTCGTACCAGAAATAGTCGGCGTACAGGCTGTACGAGGCCTCAGGCTTTTGGAAATAGTCCAGTTTCCCGCCGCAGCCGGTCAGGTGGAAGCCGTTTTCATCGTGGTGCAGCCGGCCTTCGCCCACGCGGCAGATCTCGCGCATGTTGACCATCATGCAGATCTGCACGGGAATATCAAGCTGATATGCGCCGCTTTCCAGCTCCTCGCGCACGCACTGCCGCTCCCAGGTGTACCAGTCCGGCACGTGGGTGAACGCGGCCTCGCCGTTCAAACATTCCAGCGTACCAATCTCTGTCAAGCGGTATTCTTTGTTACAGCTTTGGCAAATGAGTGATGTGCCTTTGCCCTCCATTTTTCCCTCGGCGAGGCAGTGCGGGCACCTGTAGAGCACGCGGTTGAGTCCGTCGGCGCGGAACGGCTCGCTGACGGAGACGCCGTTTTCCTCCTGCCAGCGGAAATTGTCGAAGCGGAAGGCGGAAAAGATGCGCTCATTGATCTCGGCGACATTCCTCTCTGCAACGTCGCTGGACGAGAGCAGGCACTGCATCTGCGCTGAGACCTTCGCGCGCCGCTTTTGCAGCCCGTTGTAGAGCGGGTCACGCGCGAACGCGCCGTAGGTGCGGATCATCACGACCGGCACATTCAGTGCCTTGACGCACTTGCCGATGCTCTCCGGCAGCGGTGTGGCCGTGCCGTCGAAGCTGTAGCTCGCCTCGGGGTAGAGCAGCACAGACGTTTTGAGCGTCCGCACGCAGTAGAGCATATCGCGCACGAGCGTCGTGTCCGAGCAGAACTTGCGCGTGGGGATGCAGCCGACGCTGCGCATCAGCCACTCCTTGCCGACAAAGCCGTCCGACGTGCAGACGATGTTGAACGGGCGCGGGTACAGCACCGCCTCCGCGATTTTGAGGTCGAGAAAGCACGAGTGGTTCATCAGGACAAGGCAGGGCTCATCGCTTTTGATCTGCGCCATGCCGATCTTCTCGCAGTGGAAATGCGTCGCCAGAAGGTCGGGCGCGGAGGCTGCGCGCAGGACCGTCCGGAACAGGAGCGACGGCTTTTTCGGCTTTTTGTGCACCTGCGGCGGCTGGGCAAGCGCCTGTTCATATGTCATATCGACGACTTTAATTTTCATTCTGTTTCTCCGGCACGACGTGGATGTTCAGATGATCGTAGGACATCTCCACGTTGTGCTTTGCAAAGGTGTTGCGCAGGAGCTCGTACATCTTAAAATAAGTGTCCCAGTAGGCGTCTGCCGCCGTCCAGCAGCGGATGGTGTATTCGATGGAGCTGGCACCGTAATTCGAGAGATACACCGTCGGCGTGGGTTCTTTCAGCACGGCGGGGAAGGCGAGAACGGCGTCCATGCAGGCCTGCTTCACCTCGTCCGTCGGCGCGTCGTAGGATGCTGTGACCTTGTAGACGATGCGGCGGCGGCCCAGGACGGTGAAGTTGATGATCTTCGAGCTGGACATTTCGCGGTTGGGCTGGAGCACGATCTGTCCGTCCGGCGTTTCAATCTTCGTGTGCGTCAGTGAAATTTCACGCACCGTGCCGGTCGTGCCGCCGACTTCGATCTCGTCGCCGAGCGAGAACGGATGCGAGAAGAGAATGACGAGTCCGCCGGCGACGTTGCCGAGAATGTCCTCGGCGGCCAGCGTGACGCCCAACGTCAGCACCGACATGATGGCGGTGAGCGACGAGGTGTTGATGCCGAGCGCCTCGGCTGTGATGATGATGGTAAGCAGATATAGAAGCGTTTTGAGGCTCGTGAGGATGACCTTTTGCAGCCGCTCGTTCAGGCGGTTCGCGCGCGAGAGCAGCCGCGAACAGAGCTTGAGCACGAGCCGCACGACGATCAGGCAGATGAGGAACGTCAGCAGCGCGGAAAGGATGCTGCCGATGCTGTAGCCACCGATCGAGCGGGAGATGATCTGGGAAATATTGTCCATGGCGTTTCGCCCCTTTCGATGCCCAGTATATCAGTATTGCCGCGCCTTTGTAAAGAGCACGCTAAGAATCCTCAGAATTCCTTAAACTTTGCCGGTTGAGAAACGGGCGGAAAGAGCGTATAATGCAACGCGATCTTTTTTGAAAAGGAAGTGCCCGCATGCGCCCTTACGCCCTCATCGACCTCCACTGCGACACGTTGACCGACTGCATGTACGCAGGATCGAACATCATCGACACACTCGACGATCCCGCGCGCACGCTGTCGCTCACAAGTATTCCGAAGGACATCCACTGGGCGCAGTTTTTCGCCGTGTTCGTGCCCGATGAGCTGCGCGGGGAGAAGGCAATCCGCTTTTTTGATGACGCCTGCGCGAATTTCGACCGCCAGATGCGAAAATTCGCAGATCGTGTGTCGCCCTGCCGCAATGTTGCCGATATGGAGCGCGCGTGGGCGGCGGGGAAGACCGCGGCCTTTCTGAGCGTGGAAAACGGCAGCGCGTTTGCTGGCGACCTGTCGCGCATCGGGAAGACGAAGCGTCAGGGCGTCTGCGCCGTGACGCTGACGTGGAATGGGGAAAACGAGCTCGGCTCGGGCAATGTGACGGACCGCGGCCTGACGGACTTTGGCCGCGCCGCCGTGCGCGAAATGGAGCGCTGCGGCATTTTGATCGACGTCTCGCACCTGAACGACGCGGGGCTCGCGGACGTGTTCGAGACGGCGGAAAGGCCGTTTCTCGCCACGCACTCCAACGCCCGCGCAATTTGCGCGCACAAGCGCAACCTGACGGACGTGCAGATTAAGGAGATGGTGCGCCGCGGCTGCCTGATCGGCCTCAACTACTACGGGCCATTCCTGCGCGACGGGGGAGCGGTCAGGAGCTTAGACGACGTCTATCGCCATGTGGCGCACTTTTTCGACCTCGGCGCGCGCAAAAACCTCGCCCTCGGCTCGGACTTCGACGGCGCGGTGCTGCCGCCGTGCCTTGATTCGCCGGAGAAGGCGGCGGATTTTTACGAGTATCTGCTTTCGCGCGGCGTATCGCAGCAGGACGCGGACGGCATTTTCTTTGAAAATGCTCGCACATTCCTGCGGAAAAACCTTGGGTGAGCGCAAAACGCTTGGCAGCGGGCAACGCACTGTGATACAATCAATAAAAACAGGGGAGGGGAGCACATGGCAAAAAAATCGAGCCGCAACACCAAGGCGCGCATCGTCTCGGCGGCGTGGAAGCTCTTTTACGAGCAGGGCTATGAGGAGACGACGGTGGAGGAGATCATCTTCGAGTCGGAGACGTCGAAGGGCTCGTTCTACCACTATTTTGACGGCAAGGACGCGCTGCTCTCGTCCCTCTCGGTGCTGTTTGACGAGCGGTATGAGGAGCTGATGCAGCAGCCCCACGACGAGATGGACTGCATCGAGCTCTTATGCTGGTTCAATCAGGAGCTGTTCACGACGATCGAAAACACGGTCTCCATCGAGCTTCTGGCGCGGCTTTTTTCCTCCCAGCTCGTGACCAAGGGAGAAAAGCACCTGCTCGACCGCAAACGCACGTACTATCGTCTTTTGCGCCAAATCGTCTCTCAGGGGCAGGAGCGTGAGGAGCTGACCGACACGCGTACCGTGAGCGAGATCGTCAAGGCCTACGCGATGTTCGAGCGCGGGCTGATGTATGACTGGTGTCTTTCGGGCGGGGAATATTCGCTTGTGCAGTATGCGCGCGAGATGATGCCGCTCTTTTTAGACGGCTTTCGCAAAAAATAAAATTCGTTTCAAAAACAGTCTACTAAATCGTCTTGCAGAAAATGCAGTAAAATTAATCAAAAACTCAGAATTTTGCAGTGCCGTACAGGAATTATTCTGTACGGCGTTCTGTATTTACGTCTGCTTTCTTTTGTGCTATATTGTGCAGGTCTTAACGAAAGCTGAAGGAGAAAATCACATGACAAGCGCACAGATCATTATTGTAGTGACCATCGTTCTCTATCTCGTCGCGATGGTGTTCGTCGGCGTGTATTTTGGCAAAAAGGGCAGCGGCAGCAGCTCGGACGACTTCTACCTCGGCGGGCGCAAGATGGGCCCCGTCGTCACGGCCATGAGCGCCGAGGCAAGCGATATGAGCAGCTACCTTTTGATGGGTCTGCCCGGCCTTGCCTACCTCTGCGGACTGCCGGAGGTGACGTGGACGGCCATTGGTCTGGCCATCGGCACGTATCTCAACTGGCTGATCGTCGCGCGCCGCCTGCGCCGGTATTCGGCCAAACTCGGCGCCATCACGATCCCCGACTTTTTCGCCCGCCGCTTCGGAGATAAGAAGCATCTGCTTTCCTGCATCGCGGCGGTCGTGATCCTCATTTTCTTCATTCCCTACACGGCGTCCGGCTTCAAGGCCATCGGCACGCTCTTCAACAGCCTCTTTGGTGTGGAGTATCATACGGCAATGATCGTCGGCGGCATCGTGGTCGTGCTGTACACGGTGATGGGCGGCTTTATGGCCGTTTCGTTCACCGACCTGATCCAGTCCATCTTCATGACCATTGCGCTCATTGTCATCGTGTGCTTCGGCGTGCAGCAGGCGGGCGGACTGGACACGGTCATCGACAATGCCCGTGCGCTGCCGGGCTACCTTAACATGACGCAGGGCTACGATGCTGCGAGCGGCACAGCCGCCTCGTTCAGCACGCTGAGCATCATTTCGACGCTCGCGTGGGGTCTCGGCTACTTTGGCATGCCGCACATCCTGCTGCGCTTTATGGCCATCCGCGAGGAAAAGGAGCTCAACCAGTCCCGCCGCATCGCGACGATCTGGGTTGTGATCTCCATGTTCATCGCCGTGTTCATCGGCGTCATCGGCTACAGCGTGTCCGCCGCGGGTAAAGTGCCCTTCCTGGCGACGAGCGCGGAATCTGAGACCATTATCATCAAGCTTGCAGATCTGATGAGCCAGCACGGCGTGCTGCTTGCCGTCATGGCGGGCATCATCCTCTCCGGCATTCTGGCCGCAACGATGTCGACCGCGGACTCGCAGCTTTTGGCCGCGGCGTCCAGCGTGTCACAGGACCTCATGCAGCATTCGTTCGGCATGAAGATGAACCAGCGCACGACGATGCTGGCCGCGCGCGCCACGGTCATCGGCATCGCCATCATCGGCATGGTGCTTGCCTGGGACCCCAACAGCTCCGTGTTCCGTGTCGTTTCGTTCGCGTGGGCGGGCTTTGGCGCGGCGTTCGGCCCCGTGATGCTCTTCTCGCTCTTCTGGAAGCGCGCGAACAAGCAGGGCGCGCTCGCGGGCATGATCACTGGCGGCGCGGTGGTCTTCATCTGGAAGTACCTCATCGCGCCGATGGGCGGCGCGTGGGCCATCTACGAGCTGCTCCCCGCGTTCCTTGCGGCGTGCATTGCGATCGTGATCGTATCGCTCGCGACGCCCGCGCCGGAGAAGGCCGTCACCGATACCTTCGACGAGATCTGCGGCAAATAAAAGGGAAGAACAGGCGAGGGCTGCGGCCCTCGCTTTTCTTTGTTAGCCAAATGGAGTGAAATGGAAAAATATGACAAAAAATCCGCATTGACTATTGAAAATGGAATGACTAACGTTTATTATTGATAACATCTATTTATGGGTGCTGACATCAGGCGGCGGGATACGTGCATTTGTCCTGCCGTCCGATACTACACTGATGGCAAGCAGTGAAAGGAGAAAACAGCAGTGTCAAGACTCGATATTATGACGCCCTCCCATGCCCAGACCGTCATCGACGGGCTGTACCGCGATGTGGAGCGGCGTATCGCCGCAAGCCCTCCGGGACTGTGTCCGGTGGACCTGGCCAAGAGCTTTCTGGACCTCTGCCATGCGCAGACGTGCGGCAAGTGCGTTCCCTGCCGTATCGGCCTCGGCCAGCTCTCTGAGCTGATGGAGCAGGTGCTCGAGGGCGAAGCCACGATGGAGACCATCTCGATCATCGAGCGCGTGGCGCGCGTGATCGTCAACAGCGCCGACTGCGCCATTGGCCGCGATGCGGCGCGCCTGGTGCTTGACGGCGTGCAGGGCTTCCGCGACGACTACGAAGAGCATATTCTGCGCCACCGCTGCCTTGGCGGCATGCGCGAGCCCGTTCCCTGTGTGGCGCTGTGCCCTGCGGGCGTGGATATCCCGGGCTACCTCGTGCTCATCAAGTACGGCCGCTACGCCGACGCCGTGCGCCTGATCCGCAAGGATAACCCATTCCCCTCGGCCTGCGCGTACATCTGCGAACATCCGTGCGAGGCGCGCTGCCGAAGAAACATGATCGACGACGCGGTCAACATCCGCGGCCTCAAGCGCTACGCGGTGGATAACGCGGGCTACGTGCCGCAGCCCGACTGTGCCGAGCCCACGGGAAAGAAGGTCGCCGTCATCGGCGGCGGCCCGAGCGGCCTTTCCGCGGCGTATTACTTAGCTTTGATGGGCCACAAGGTCACCGTGTATGAAAAGTGCGCGAAGCTCGGCGGCATGCTGCGCTACGGCATCCCCAACTACCGCCTGCCGCGCGAAGTGCTCGACGCGGAGATCGCGTCGATGCTGGCGCTTGGCATCGATGTGCATGTCAACGTCAATGTCGGCGACGATGTGACGTTCGACGAGCTGCGCCAGCAGAACGACGCGCTTTACATCGCGCTCGGCGCGCACACGGATAAAAAGACCGGCATCGAGGGCGAGGACGCTGAGGGCGTCATCTCCGCGGTCGAGATGCTGCGCGAGATCGGCGACGATCACATGCCGGACTTCCGCAACAAGGACATCGTCGTCATCGGCGGCGGCAACGTCGCGATGGATGTCTGCCGCAGCGCGGTTCGTCTCGGCGCGCGCAAAGTGAGCTGCGTCTACCGCCGCCGCCAGGAGGACATGACGGCCCTTCCCGAGGAAGTGGAGGGCGCCGTTGCCGAGGGCGTGGAGCTCGTGACGCTTCAGGCACCTGTCCGCATCGAGACCGATGCGAACGGTCACGCCGTCGCGCTGTGGACACAGCCGCAGATCATCGGCGAGATGGATAAAAAGGGCCGCCCCGCGCCCGAAAAGGCCAAGCGCAGCGAAAAGCGCATCGCGGCGGACGTTGTCGTTGTCGCCATCGGTCAGGGCGTGGAGACCCACGGCTTTGAGCAGACGAAGATCGCCATCAAGCGCGGCGCGTTCGTCGCCGAGGCCAGCGGCCAGATCGACAATATGGACGGCGTCTTCGCCGGCGGCGACTGCGTCACCGGCCCTGCGACCGTCATCCGCGCCATCGCGGCCGGCAAGGTCGCCGCGGCGAATATCGACGAATACCTCGGCTTCCACCACGAGATCGACCCCGGCGTCGAGATCCCCACGGCGCGGCTGAACAACAAGCCGCCCCACGGCCGTATCGACACCACCGAGCGCGAGGCGGGCGAACGCAAGCACGACTTCAAGTGCATCGAGTGCGGCCTCACCGATGAAGAGGCGTACTCCGAGGCGTCGCGCTGCCTGCGCTGCGACCACTTCGGCTACGGCATCTTCCGCGGAGGGAGGAAAGGCAAATGGTAAGAAACGTTACACTGACCATCGACCACAAGAGCGTCACCGTGCCCGAGAATACCACGATCTTGGAGGCCGCGCGCTCGGTCAATATCAATATCCCGACGCTGTGCTACTTAAAGGACATCAACGAGATCGGCGCGTGCCGCATCTGCTGCGTGGAGGTCGAGGGCATGGAGCGCCTCGTCCCCGCGTGCGACAATGTGGTGGCGGACGGCATGGTCGTCTTCACGAACAGCGCCAAGGCGCGCGAGGCGCGCCGCATGAACCTGCGCCTCATCCTTTCACACCACGATACATCGTGCACGAACTGCACGCGAAGCGGCAACTGCACCTTGCAGCAGCTGGCGAACGACTTCAACATGCGCGGCACGCACTTCCCCAAAAAGCTGCGGCACGAGGCGGTGGATTATTCCACGCCGCTCATTCGCGAAAACGACAAGTGCGTGCAGTGCCTGCGCTGCATCCAGGTGTGCGAAAACGTGCAGAGCGTGAAGATCTGGGACCTTCTCGGCACGGGCTCGCGCACGGTCGTGGACGCGTCGTACAACCGCCGCATTCAGGACACCGAGTGCACCTACTGCGGCCAGTGCATCACCCACTGCCCGACGGCGGCGCTGCGCGAGCGCGACGACACGGGTCTCGTCTTCGACGCGATCGACGATCCGAATACCGTCACCGTGGCGCAGGTCGCGCCCGCGG
>OICT01000699.1_pt1 | contig 15690 bp, 10 predicted proteins | sample 1581331 | NCBI WGS metagenome assembly OICT01 (sample SAMEA3882544, study PRJEB24775) | human gut metagenome | biome: human-associated habitat; feature: intestine environment; material: feces | place: Netherlands | collected 2009/2010 | reverse complement strand
ACATCCGCGTCGTGCAGCGGATCGCCCCACTCGTCCCATTCGGTGACGGTCAACGGCAGCGAAGGATCAAGGATCGAGGTCAGTGCGTCCACGAACGGCACGTCCGCCTCCACGCCCGCATAGCATTCCGGAGCCATGTTGGCGACCGCCCCCATCAGCAGGCCGCCCGCCGAGCCGCCGTTCGCCACCGTACGCAGCGGCGAGGCCAGTCCGGCACGTTGCAGCGCGCGCGTGGCGTCGATGAAATCCTCAAACGAATGCTTCTTGTTGAGCAGATGCCCCTGCTCGTACCAGGCGCGTCCCATTTCGCCGCCGCCGCGGATGTGCGGCACAGCGTACAGCACGCCGCGGTCGAGCATGCTGATGCGTGACACCGCGAATCCCGGATCGGAACTGATCTCGTACGCGCCGTAGCCGGTGATGAACATGGCGGAATCGCAGGTCGGCACGTCACGCCGCCATACCAGCGAGACGGGGATGCGTTCGCCGTCGCGCGCGGTGACCCACACCCGGCGTTCCATGTAGTCGCGCGGATCGAAACCACCCAGCACGGTGGCGCGTTTGAGCAGACGGTCCTCGCCGGTGTCCGGATCGTAATCGTGCAGTTCGCCGGGGCGCGTGTAGCTGGCGAACGAGTAGCGCATGCGCGGCGCGTCATACGAGGGGTTGCCACACACGCCGATCGAATACAGGCGGCGCGTCTCCCCCGGCATGCGGTCGGCGGTGGCGCCGTCCGACGACGTCATCGCCCGACGCGAGACGCCATGCACGGCCGATCCCTTGCCTTGCGCGGCGGCGGCCGCGTCCAGTTTGCCCCAGATCTCGGCGCGTTCCTCGTTGATCTCGTCCACGGATTCGTCGACGTCCCAATCGTCCTCCAGCGCGTGCGGCACCAGTTCGGTGAACCGCCATGGCCGGCCGGCCAGGAAATCCTCGGCGGCGGCCTGCTTCGTCATCACCGCGATGTGCGGCAGGCTTTCCGCGCGGTACTGCAATGCGACGAAATGCCGATGGATCGAGATACCCTCGATGCCCAAGCCGTGCGCGCCCTGCAGAATGGCGGGATTGCAGGGATTTGAATACGGGGTGCCGATCGGCATGGAGGAGGCGCCCGGCTCCACGTCGTCGCCGTGCTCGCAACCGTAGGGCGATCCGACCGCCACGCGCACGCCTTCGCCCAGCCGGTATGGAGGCTCGTGCGTCCGCATATCGATCACATCGATCTCGAAATTCGGATTCAACGCGTTGTGGTACACCACGGCGAGCGGAATATCCTCGCCATGCTCCCCCGCGCCTTCGAAGCAGGCGAAGCTCACATCGTATTCCACGTCGGTTTCGCGCGGAATGAACGCCCGGAACGAGCCCTCTGGGGTGTCCACCGGCAGCATCAGCACCTCGGTGGTGGTTTTCGACCCGGTGCCAATCACGATGTTCCGTTCGTCGAAGGACAGTCCGATGCCCACCCAGAAGCGTTCATCCGCCTCGCGGTAGACCTCCACGTCATCCGCGACGGGGGTGCCGACACGGTGGCGCATCACCGCGTACGGACGCCATGCGCCGTCGAGCAGCACGTAGAACACCCATTGCGCGTCCGGCGTGAAGCAGGCGCCGCCGATGCCCTCGAACCGTTCCTCCAACTCGTCGCCGGTCTCAAGATCGCGGATGCGGAAATCGTAGCGTTCGTCGCCGCTCGTGTCGGTGCCGTACAGCATCCAGCGGCCGTCCTTGGAGATGTCCATGCCGCCGACACGGAAGAAATCATGGCCTTGCGCCTCGGCGTTGGTGTCGAACACCACCTGTTCGCCGTCGAGTGGCACACCGGCCTCCACCGTCGGCGGATCCCAATCGTCCGCGCCGCGAATCGGCACCCGGCATTGCACGGCATACTGTTCGCCCTGCGTGGTGCGGGTGAAATACCAGTAGCCATCCATGCGCGTCGGCACGGACATGTCGGTTTCCTGCACATGCGATTTGAATTCCTCGAACAGCGTCTTCCGCAGTGATTTGAGCGGTGCCATACGCTGTTCGCAATAGCGGTTCTGTGCCGCCACGTAGTCGCGTACATCCTGCGATTGCTTGTCGCGCAGCCATTCGTATTGATCGATGAAGGTGTCGCCATGGAAGGTGCGCTCCTTCGGCACCCGTTTCGCGCGCGGAATCGCGCCGAACCCATCCTGCTCCGATGCGGACGGGTCGTTCATGCCCCGAAATTCACTCATGCACGCGATTATACCGGCCTGCGCCGCCTAACTTTCCGACGGCGATGTGCGCCGATGCTTCCGGCAGCCGCACCGTGCAGCCATGCATGCTGCCGGATTCCGGGCCGGTCAGTCGTTCCTGCCATCCGCGGCTTGGGTGGCGCGCAGGTACGGCAGCATGGTTTTCATGATGTTCGATCCGGTCGTTCCCGTGAATACCGGCACGTCGGTGACCGGCATCGGCTGCGTGGCCACGCGCCCGGCGACGGAACCGAAATTGCCGGTCACTTCGCGCGGTGACAGCTGCCGGATGCCGATCGCCAGCACACGCCCCGGGTAGCGGCGTGCGATTGTGGCGTATGTGGTCGGATCCTTCTGCCCGTCGTCGCCGATCAGAATGAACTTCATATCGGGAAAATCCGCCATCAGCTGTTCGGCGTATTCAAGCTTGTGCTGCACGCCCGACGGAATGAAGGTTTTCGGCCTCGGGTCAAGGTCGCGCAGCAGCAGCGGACCTTCCGGAAAACCGTGGTTCGTAATGAAATGGCGGATCGAGCTTTCCACATTCCATGGCGAAGTGGACAGGTAGAAGAACGGCGCGTCCGGGAACATGTCCGCGATGCGGTTGAACAGCAGGTTCATGCTGGCCACCGGCACTTTTTTGCGCGGATTAAGCAGCAGCAGATTGTAGGCGGCCTTCATCAGACGCGGCGCCTGCGTGACCATGATGGTGTCGTCCACGTCGGAGATCACGCCCACTTTGGTGCCGCTGGGAATGGTGAAAAGATTGGCGTTGACCGGCTTGCGGCTGCGCACTTTGTACGAGACGTTGTGGATGCCCGGTTCGAGCGAATGCTCGGCCACGAGGTCGAGGTAGCCGGCATCGTCGGATGCCGCGAATTCGCTGGAAATATCAGGATTGCTGTCGATCGCGTCGTATACTTCCGACGCACCTACCTGCACTGTTTCGATGGGCACGTCATCGATGGCGATCCGCACTTTGGTATGCGGGGACGGCACCATCAGCATGCCACGGATGCCGCGAATCAGGCGGCCGGCCTGCCGTTTGAACGGGCCGTATACGGTACGGCAGATCAGTCGGGAGTAGTGTTCGGTGCCGTAGCCGACGTAGGGTTCGACACGTGGATACCAGTCGAGCGACCGTACCAATGCGGTCGAGAATTTCAGCCAGACACTGAATGCTTTGGTGATCGTGCGGCGGAACAGCCTGGTCAGCGGCGGTTTGACTTCAAGACGCTCATGTCTGGAGGCCGCGTCGAAGGTGGTGACCACCTTGCGTGCCGGAATCGGCACGGTGGGCATGTCATCGCAAGAATCGTCCATCCGCTCCCCCATACGCTGCTGTTCGCGCTGCTGGTCATGCTGCGGCGCACGCTGCGGCGGGAACTGCGGCAACGGCTGAATTTCACTCATATGCCCACTATAGGGGTCGCGTTCGAACAAACAGTAACGCCACCGAGAAAATCAGGGAACTTTCAGGGCCCCGCAAGGCACTTCCCATAAAAAGGCTGCGGCCGGCGGGTACGATGCGCGACCGTAAGCCCGGCCGAACGGCCTTGAGTGTGCCGCGCATCGCACCCGCCGGCCGCAGCCGTAATTAAAACTAGACGTCCGTGCTATTCAGTCAGCCACAATCTTGGCATACTCGTCAGCGCTAAGCAGGTCAGGCTCGTCATCCTCAAGCTCGATCTTGAAAATCCAGCCCTAGCCGTACGGATCGTCCGTCACAATGCTCGGATCGTCCGCAGCCTCGTTGTTGACGTAGCGGATGGTGCCAGCCACCGGCGAGACCAGCGCGGTGACCGCCTTGGAGGATTCGAATTCCGCCACTTCGTCGCCAGCTTCGACCTGCGTACCGACTTCAGGCAAATCGATGTACACGAGTTCGCCGAACTGTTCGGTGGCGTATTCGGTAACGCCCACCATGGCGGGTTCAACGGAGGAATCCACCCACACGTGCTCGTCGGAGTATTCGAGGTGCTCGGGCACGTCGAGGTTCACTTTGCTATCGTTTGCTTCGCTCATGCCGCCCATTGTACGGCGTATGCGAACGCCGCGCACCCGCGCCACGCGTAACGGGTCAGCGTACCGGTCCGGATGGCATGGCGCCGACTACCTGCACGATGGTGCCTTCCGGGCAGTTGTCGTAGATCCACTTGGAATCGGCTTCGTACATGTTCACGCAGCCGTGGGAGCCGTAGTGCGCCGGGTCGCCGTGGGCGATGCCGTAATTGTTCCAGCTTGCCGTGTGGAAGCCTTCGCCGCCGTAGAAGTAGCTTACCCACTTCACACCCTTGGACAGGTAGCGCGAGCCGTCGTCGTTCAGGCCGGTCATGTCCTGGATCTGATACTTGAGGTAGATGTAGAAGGTGCCCAGGTCGGTTTCGTGCTTGCCGGTGGTGCCCGTGCACACCGGGAAGGTCTTGACGGCCTCGTCGTTGTGATACACGGTGGCAGTTTGCGCGGTGCGGTCCACCACGATGCGGTATTCGCTCTTCTTCTGCACGGTTTTGAAGTTCTGCACGTCGCCGTCCACCGGAATGGTGGCGCCTTGGCCGTTTTTGAGCGCTTCGCCGATCTTCGGTGCGAGCGCCTCCATGTTCTTGACCTTCACGCCGTTCACGCCTTTGACGATGGTGGCCAGCACTTTGCCGCTGTTGTCGACGGCGTCTTCCTGGTCGACCGCGTCCTGGTTGAGCTGGGCTGGGACCTGCTGCTGCACGTAGTTGGTGATGGCGTTGTCATCGTAGGACAGCGAAAGCGTGCCGTGCTCGAGGTCGGCGTCGGTTTTCAGCCATGAGGCCACGACTTCGGCTGGAATCTGGAAGGTCTTGCCTTGTCCGTTGTCCAGCACAATCGGCGCATTCAGTCGCGCGTTTGCCTGGTCGGCCACGTTTTGGGCTTCAGGCAGTGCGACCGGCACGTCGATGGTTTCGTACGTGATCGTCACGCTGCCGCTGTGCCCCGGGTTCGCGATGGCTTTGGCGACCGTGTCGATCACGTTGTCCACCTTCGGGGACCTGCCGCCGCGGCCTTCCACTGCGACGAAGGCGCGCGCGTTGGCATCGTACGATGCGGTGGACGGTACCGCGCGGTCGGTGTCCTGCACGAATTTGTCGGTGACGAACGTCCTGAGGGCCAGCTTGTTGGACTTGGCGTTCAGCGGCACGTTCTTCTTGACGAACGGGTTGACTTCGTTGATGTATTCGAGTGCGCCGTTGGTCTGGTGCTTGGCGGCGAGCAGTTCCGTGACCGTCTTGTCGACGTTGTAGCTCACGCCGAGGTCGCTCAGGCTGCCGGAAGCGTTGTTGCCGTTGCCGTCCTTGATGTTCACGGTGGTGTTCTTCACGGCGGCCGTCACCGTGTTTTTCAGCTGGTCGGCGGTCTGTCCGGCCACACTGGTTCCGCCGAAGGTCACGCCCGGCGCGGCCTTGTCTTGGAAGTACCAGCGTGCGGTGAAGAAGCCGGCGATCGCGGCGACCACCAGCACGGCGAGCACGATTCCGGTGATGATCAGCGGCAGTTTGCGTTTCTTGGCCACGACGGCTTCTCCTTCGACCGGCATGGTGAGCACGGGAATGGCGGGAGCGGGCGTGGATGAGGGCATGTCACCGGTAGGAATGGCACCAGTGGGAACAGCTCCGTTGGGGACAGTTCCGGCAGGCGTGGTTTCGGCGGCACCGGCCGTCGGGAATGACTGGAACGGCTGGGTCTGGTCCGATGCGAAATTCAACGGCGGCATGGTCTCGGTGGCGGCGTTGGACACGTCGTCCTGTTCGGACACATCGGCCACGTCGGCGAGATTGATCGTATCGCCGTTCTCACCAGACTGCGGCGGCACGGCATTCACCCCTTCAAACGAGATGCCGGCGAAACTGTTGTCCGTATCGTTCTGCCCACTTCTATCAGACATGTATGTGGTTTCCTCATTCACTCTCTTCACGGTACATACCATGCAGCATGATACGCAGACGAGTGCCCAAACGAATACCTAAACAAGCTCCCCCGGCAACCGCCCCGAAGACAGGCTCAGCCGATACCACCTTTTAATGGCAGGTCTTGTCACGGCAGGTCGTGGCCGAGCCATTCCTCAATCATGTAGCGTGCGATCGTGGCTTTGCCCGGAGCCTCCATACGTCCCGAAACCAGTTCGCTCATGTATTCGTCGCGTGTGACCCAACGCGCCTGCAACGTTTCCTCGCCGTCCACGTGCACGTCGGTGGTGACCGCCACGCCTTTGAACGCCATCATGAGAGACGAGGGGAACGGCCACGGCTGGGAGCCGAGGTATTTGAGTTCGCCTATTTCGATGCCGACTTCCTCTTTGGCTTCGCGCCGGCATGCGTGCTCCAGGTTTTCGCCAGCCTCCACGAATCCGGCCGAAACCGAGTACAGGCCGTTGTTGCGCCACGCGCTGTTGTGCTGCAGCAGCAGACGGTCATCATGGTCGACGATCGCGGTGATCACCGCTGGCTCGATTCGGGGGAACAGCAAACGATTGCCATCCTCGTCGTTCGTGCAGTGCTGAGCCCAGCCGCCGAGCGCCGGTTCGACGGGCGCGCCGCACGTTGGGCAGTGACGCTGCCGGGCGTGCCACATGCTGAGCGAGATGGCGGAGGTTGCCTGTCCGGCTTCGCGTGCGCTGGCGTGGGGCGCGAATCCGCGCAGGTCCACCCAGTCGAATCGGGTTGCCGCGCTTTCCAGCAGCGATTTCGCGTTTTCCTGCGATTCGTGCGCCGGCACTTCGGCGAACGCGTCGTCCGCTCCCCCGCTGCGAGCCGTCGCAGCCATAATCGTCGTATCGTTCGGCTGGACGTGCGTCACGTCCACGGCGACGACGTGCTCGCTCAATCGTCCGCCGTACGAGCCAAGGAATATCGCGAGCGCCGATGGGTGCGATTCGAGTTCCGCGGCAACGTACGCGCCTGGCAGTTGGGCGAGGCGCATTTTCACGTTGGCATAGTCGGCGATGGCGCCTTGGCCGTGCGGCACGGCCACTTTGCCGTCTTTGACGAGGATGACTTTCGTTGCCGGTTCCGCCAGGACTTTGGCGAACAGGTCGGGTTCGCCGCGTCGTGCCACTTCGTAGTCGATGTCTCCTTGGGCGAGTGGCAGGAACGGCAGGGTCTGCGTCAATGCCAGTGGTGAGAACACGCTCATGGTTGTGTTGCCTCTTTCATGCGTGTTATATACGGAATATATTCGTTATACATACGTAGTACATATTTCGTATATACGTTTTATATATTTTCTCTATATCTTGTCGATACGCCGGATGGTCTGCCACAGATAATCGTCGCAGCCGGCTCAGCCGACTCGCTTCACCAGTTCCAGCAACGCGGCGGCCACCTGGTCGGGGTGTTCGTACGCGCTGAAGTGGCCGCAGTCGTCGATCACCGTCATCGTCACGTCGGTTTTCGTCATCGCGTCGGCGACCGGCTTCATCACTGCCGGCGGGCTGGACGGGTCCTTGTCGCCGCAGATTACTGCGACTGGCACGTTGATGTTCGGCAGCACGTCGTTCAGGTCGGGACGGCCAGCGGCCATGCGTTCGCGCCAGGCGATGCCGTCGGCGGGCTGTTCGTTGATCCACGTTTCGAACTGCCTGCAGTAGGCGTCCGACTGTTTCACGGTGGAGTCGGCTTCCGACGGCACGGCGAATCCCATGACCGGCTCGTGTGTGCCGGTCGTTTCGCAGTCGGTGGCGATTGCGACGCGCTTCAATCGCATGTCGGCGGAGTCGGCGTCGGCTTTCGTGTCGCACAGGGCGAGCGCCGCCACCGCTTCCGGATGCAGGCGTTGGATGTCGAGAATCAGGTAGCCGCCCATCGACAGGCCCACCCAGATGGCTTTGCCGTAGCCGGCGGCGTGCAGCAGGTCCACGTACGCGTCCGCCATGCGGTCCAGTCCGTATGGGAACGCGCCGTCGGCGTCCTTGCCGCCGCTGTCTTCGTCGGACGGAATCGGTCCTTCGCCGGCGCCGGGCATGTCCGGAGCCCAGATCGCAAATGGTTTCACGCCTTGTTTCACAGCTTGGTCGCGTAAAGCCGCCGCGCACTCGTCCCACATGCGGTGGTCCACCGGGAAGCCGTGCACGAGCACCACCGGCGTGGTTTCGGTATCGTTGCCGCCGTCCGTATATATGTTGTTGTTCAGTTCAATCGCCATATTTTTTTCTAATCCTCCCCTATCTGCCTGTTCGCCTAGTTTGCTTGGCTTTTGCCCCGCTTGCGCGGCTTGTCCTACTTGCCGGTCCATGCGAGCGCCTGCCGCACGATGGTGCCGTAACCATTGGCCATCTGCCCGACGAAGGTGTCGAGCATGTCTCCGGACGGGTCGACCCATTCCACATCGAGCGTCTCGTCCTGCGGCTTGCAATCGCCGGCGATCGGCACCACGTAGCATAGCGCGATCGCATGTTGGCGTGGATCGTAATAGTCGGACAGGCCGGGTGTCGGGAAGAATTCGGCCACGGTGAACGGCTGCAGGCTGATCGGCAGCTGCGGCAGGGCGATATCGCCCAAATCTTTTGCGACGTTGCGCGCCACCGCTTCACGCAACGATTCGTGATAGAGCACACGTCCGGCGATCAATGTGCGTTCGATACCGCCGTCGTCAGTGACGCGCAGCAGCGAGCCGATTTGCGCCACCCTGCCGAGATCGTCGGTGCGCACCGGCACGACCACGACGTACGGAATCGGTATTTCGCGGCGCATGCGGTTGATTTCGTCCGATGGGAGCCATCCCGGAGGGTTGCCCATTCCGCGGATGAAATCCTCCGGCGTAATGTCGTCGAATTCCCCGCGATGGCGGTTAGCGTCGAAATCGCCCTCGTCGGGCACTTCATCATTCATCACTGGCATGGTTCCATTATCACGCACGGCATGTGAATGTCACGTGCTTCCGATTCTTCCCATAGCGCAATCGGGTGCGGCAGTGTGTTTGCGTGGCGTGCGGCTATATACTTTTCGCAAACGGGCTTTCGCAATATTGCGCAGCATTGCACGATATTGTTTTTTGAAATCGGCTTATAGCGTAAGCCGGGGAATGGGGAACGCATATGGCAACGCATGCAGTCACTTCGCAGGATTTCAACCAGGTCGTCGAATCCAATGATCTGGTGTTCGTGGATTTCTGGGCCACGTGGTGCGGTCCGTGCCGTGCATTCGGCCCAACGTTCGAGAAGGCAAGCGAGGCGAATCCGGACGTCTATTTCGCGAAGGTGGATATCGATCAGAATCCCGATCTGGCCGCCGCGGCCAAGGTTCAGGCAGTGCCGACGCTGATGGTCGTCAAGAAGCAGCAGATCATCTTCCAGCAGGCCGGCGCGTTGCGCGCTTCCGATTTGGATGATCTGATCAGCCAGGCCAAGGCGTTGGATATGGATGCGGCCGCTTCCGATGGGGACACCGCTTCCAGCGGAGACGCCAAAGTGAAAACGCCAAGTAGTCAGTCGGAACGATGATTCGGCCCGTCGCCTGCGCGTTGCATACGTTATCTTCAAGTTCCTTGGGGTGCGGTAGACTATATGCAGTTGCGCGCATTCCGGCGGAACCCTAGCGGTTGTGCGCCGTGCCCTAGGCACGGAATCCGCCGAGGAATTGTACCCGATGTAGGAGCAGAATGGCTAGCCATAAGAAACATGCCCAACCAACTACGTTTGCCTTGCCGGGCAAATCTCAGATGGTGAAGATTGTCGCAACGGTTGCGGCAGTGGGGCTGTTGGCCACTGGCGGCATCGTGTCGCATAATCTGTACGCCACCGCGGAGAAGTCTCCTGCCAAGCAGGTCACCGCGTATTCCGTCACCGACAGCATCGAAGCCTCCCGTGGCAACGCCCGTGAGGCGCTTTCCGGAGATACTTCGTACGTCACCGTGAAGATCAACGGCAAGACCCGCGTGGTTCCCGGCATGCATTTCACCGACGTGAAGTCCGTGCTTGACGCGGGCGACATCACCCTTGATACGGAAGACACCGTTTCCCCGTCTTTGGATACGAAGGTGAACGAGAACACCGTCATCAAGATCGAACGTGCCGGCGCTTCCGTTGAGGTGTCTGATACGGATATCGCGTTCAACACGGTCAAGAAGGAGACCTCCAGCCTGCCGAAGGGCCAGGAGAAGGTCGAGACCGAAGGCGCGAACGGTGTTATGGAGACCACGAACCTCGTCACCAAGTCCGGCGGCAAGGTCATGTCTTCCAATATGATCAGCTCTTTCGTGAAGAAGGCTCCGACCGACAAGGTGATCCTCGTCGGCACCGGCTCCTCGTCCACGCCGTCCGCGGCCGCAGCGTCGATCGGCACCACCGTGCCGGCTGGCGAAATGCAGCAGTGGGCTCACGATTATCTGCTGTCCAGCGGCTATTCCGAGGCCGATTTCACCGCCACCGTGTACATCATTTCTCATGAGTCCGGTTGGAATGTCGCAGCCACGAACCCAAGCTCCGGCGCGTACGGCCTGCCGCAGGCGCTGCCCGGTTCGAAGATGGTGAGCGCCGGTGCCGATTGGGCCACCAACTACCAGACCCAGCTTAAGTGGTTCTGGGGCTACTGCGCACAGCGCTACGGCTCCATCCAGGGCGCCTACACCTACTGGCTCGCCAACCACTGCTACTGAGTTTTAGTTTTTCAGACAGGAGAGGCTCCGCACACATTGTGCGGAGCCTCTCCTGTCTTATATGCCTCTTTTATATTTCATATGGAAAGATGCAGGCCATTCATGGCGTTACGGTTGTTTATGCACGCAATTCATTCATCGCTTTTATCGCGGCCCTTTTGGCCATCTTACGCGTGAGCGAACGGCCAGACGCAACGGGCTCGAAAAAACCGTCATGCTCTTTTTCCACCGTCCATCGCCAACCAAGCACGTTATTTTGAGCGACTCGAATACTGAACGAAGATCCTACACGCCCACTACCTGCCACATTCATTCCAAGCTCCCTTTTTCAGGATTTTTGGGCTGGATGCATACGTACTCATTATTAGCGTTTATGGACGATTCGCACAGCCTATCAAGATACTGCATATAGTACAGCACTCACATCAAGAGAACTGTACTATATGCGATTTTTCAAGCTGAGCGGAATATTGTTCACTTACTCGCCATCTTTGGCCGTATGATGCGAACCTTTGCGGGGACCGCGCTTGCCGGATACACCCTTTGAGGCATCGGCCACAGCAAAAATGACAACCTTCTCATCCGGGTAGGACTCGCCATTCATGGCGAAATAGGCGATCTGGTCGTCTGCGACCGGCGGGAAGGTGAAATACTTCTGCACCGCTACCAGCACATTGGTGGTACGCACGGTCACGGAAGAAGCCTTTCCTGCAGCGTCAGAGTCGACGCCATCGGTCTTGCTTCGCTTGGTCTTGCAGAACTTGATGGCGTTCTCGTCTTTGGCGTCGCATGCCTGGACTGCGATCTTCTTCTGCTTGTCATTCACCAGCAATTTCACGTATGCCGGGCATCCGAGCGCTTCGGTCACGCCTTTGGAAAAGCGAACGGATGATTCCATGACCGTCATGGTCATCTTATTGGTGGTGGTCTTTTCTCCCACTGCTTCAAATCCGTCAAGAACAGACATGCCAACCCCTTGAAAATATAGGATATTAATTACATGCAATATAATACAACAATTCGCATAAATACACCCTTTTTTTCACTAATAAAATAGGGGGTATCTCCGCTTTCCAGCAGAAATACCCCCTGTATTTCCAAGAATATAGCAATAATTCATAGACTTCATTGAACAAGTTTTCATTGAGATGAATTCAAGGAAATCATGCACCAATAATGTCGAGAATTACCGCGCCATATTTCAATAGTTGTATTTCACATCATTGGTCATTTTGCCACACGGCGTCTGATCGAGCTTCATATCAGCCGTGGCCTTGTCAGACACGGTCACGTCGAACTCGTACGTCACGCTCTTGCCAGGTGCGATGTACGCCATACTGGAGTTCAATGGCTTGCCGTCCATGGTGGCATTGCTACGGTCACGCACATCACCGGTCACGGCGATTGATCCAATCGAACCACCTGCAGGCGCGTAAATCAGCACACGCTGCGCGGATGTGCCACTCGGCGCCACGGGCACGCCACCAACGCCCTTCTGCTCACCACCGAGAATGTAACTCGTGCAGGTAGCCATTTCCGTGGAAGTCATACGGTTGGTCAGCGTGTACTTCACGTGGTAGGTCTTGTCACCTGTCTTGGTCACTTCGCTGGTACGGTCGATATACCAACCCATCTTCGAAGGATTCTGCTCGCTGATGTAAATGCCCGTTTCCGGATTGGTCTCGCTCTCAGGCGCATTCTTGGCGAGTCCAGCACCTTGGAAGTACTTCGCTTCGTCTTCGTGGAACGTGTAGGCGTAGAAGTGGCGGTTCTCGGCCAAATCACCGATGCTTTGCGCCACCTTCATCATCTTGTCCACAGTCATGTTGCCAAAAGCGCCGTCCATCACCGTTTTGGCAATGTACTCGAAGTATTCGTCCTGCTGTGCCACAGGAACGTCCTTGTAGATGGTGTTGAGCATGTATTCGGCGGTGTTCTCGCCGGTAAGCACAGTGCCGTTGGACAAAGTGACAGGTCCGTTGATCTCCACCATCTTCTGGATGAACACCGGATCCACGGAAATCAAACCGTCGATGTTGCAGGCATATTGCGAACGCTGCCATGAAGCGTTGAGCATTTCCGCGTTGCGGGAAACATCCGGCACCGCGAAGGTGTCTCGCACGTCGAAGGAGAAACCCAACGGCCTGTTGAATACCGCATGTTCCTCAGCGGTGCCGTTGTTGCCATTGACGAATTCACCATTCGGGTGGAAGTCCCCCACCGCGATTTTGCCATGATCCGCAGTCATGGTGCCGAGAGAGCCAACCAAGCCGCCGCCGGAACGTGTTTCGGATGTGGTCTGTGCCGCCAGCAAGTATGTGCGGGCACCGTTCTGGCCGAGGAAGGAAGGCAGCATGTGAGTGGCGTTGCTGACCTGCCCGACCAAATCGGCGATATTGTCAAGCTGGTCCTTGCCCTGCTGATAGGCTTTCTTCACCATGCCGATTTTCGGCTCGGCAAGACTGTTATACTGCTTGTTCTGCTGCTGCACCTGCTGGTTGAGCTTGTCGAAGTTGCCTTGCGCATCGGTGATTGGCTGCAGATTAAGTTGCCCTTCCGCACCGGAAAGATTGGCATCGGCAAGCTGTTGCACCGCAATGGTCAACGATGGCAGTGTCTGCTGTGCAAGGTTGTCCACGACTTCCGTCATGCCTTGCACAGTGGCGATGTCACTGCCGATGAACGGCATTTTCGCGGCCACGTTCCATAGTGAACCGTGCGCAATCTGCTTGGCCTGCGCCGTCTGCTGCTGAGCCTGCGCGATGGACGCCTGCGACGCGGCGGCATCCTTGAGCTTTGCAGGGTCATTGATTGCGGATAGTGAGGATATGGCTTGCGATTCGTGTGCCTTGACGCTTTTTGCCTGCTTATACAGTTGCATACCAAACACTGCGGCAATGGCAAGCAGCACGATCAGCACCGCAAGTACAATAAGCGTCACATTCCGTGCCGTATGTTTTTCCCGTATTGCTTGAGCATGTTGCCCCATGCTTTGCTCCTCAAATCATTAAGCACTCAATTTGACTATTCCAGCGCATTATTGTGCCACATGGCACCCCTTTTTTTCGGCCGCCAAATGAAATTTCCCTCTGTTCCATCACAAGAACAGAGGGAAAATCACAGAAAACCCACTTATTGGCTCAGTACGATCCACGGCCAGTGAAGATTACCATCACGGTTTTGGCAAGAATCGCAAGATCTCCAGCGATGGACCAATTCTCAATGTAGGAGACGTCCAAATATTCGCTTTGCTCCTGTGAAAGATCGGACCGGCCGGACACCTGCCACGGACCGGTGATGCCCGGCTTGACCAGCAGTCGGGCGGAATATAGGGAACCATAGCGGGCCACTTCTTCCGGCAATGCCGGGCGCGGACCGACCAGAGACATATCGCCCTTGAGCACGTTGTAGAACTGCGGGAACTCATCCAAAGAAGTCTTACGGATGAAGTGACCTACCTTGGTGATACGCGGATCATCTTTCATTTTGAAGATGAACCGGTCTTCCTGCCCAGTTTCCTCAGCGAGTTTCTTCTTCAGCTCCTCAGCATTGGTGACCATGGAACGGAATTTATACATTTTGAACGGCTTGCCGTGCAGTCCGATACGGGTCTGAGAGAAGAACACCGGACCGCCATCATCAAGCTTGATGGCGATGGCGACGCCGAGAAGAATCGGAGAGGAAATAATCAGCGCGCACAGTGAACCGATGATGTCCAGCAAACGCTTGATTACGTTCGCAGCTCCCGTGTACTGCGGCAGGGAAGCCAACAGAACCGGCTGTTCCGTGGTGTTTCGCAGATACAAACGGTGACCGCTCACATCCGCCAGGGAGACCGCCAAGGCAAGTTCCATACCCAGCGACTCCACCGCAAGAGAAAGACCATGCAGCATTTCGGAATCACGCGAAAGCACGTCAGCCACATAGACTTCCTGTACACCGAGGCTTTCGCAAATACGTGGGAATGCCGAGTTGAAAGGAATCACCTTGAGTTTGCTGGAGCCTTCGATATTGGCATCCGGTGTGTATGAGGTAACCACATAAGCGTCTTTTGAAGCTGGATCCGCTTCAATTGGGCATACAGCAACTGGTTCGTACCCCCAATTCATGCAGTTGCGCATGGTCTGCAAGGCTTTGTTGATGCCATCGGAAGATCCGATGACCACCGTTCTGTACTTGCAAGAGCCTTTGCTGCGGTGACGATGCAACGCTTGACGCATCTGCCAACGTGCGATGATATCCAAGAAGAAGGCGATGACTGGCGCGATAATCAACGCAGTGCGGGGCAATGCAAGTTTGAAAATAAATGCAAGGCTGCAGTATGAGATGATGGTCAGCAACGACGCATTGATGATTTTGGCATACAGCTCATAGCCGTCCGCCATAACATGGCGGTGGTATGTGCCCGCGAATGCCAAGCACAGCAACCAAATCAGGCTGAACAGAATGAGGAAAAGCCAAAACGGCATCACATCGCCGATGGCATCGAAAGCAGCACCGTTGATTACAAGGCTGACGGTCAACGAAAGCAGCATCACTGCCAAATCGATGGCGATCAGGCTGGCGACGAAGGCGAAACGCCACCGGGGAGTCGATTCAGCCTTGCCGCGCCTATGTCCTTCCTTTTCCGCAGGAAACGGGGTATTGGAAAAAGTCATCGGCTCGAACTGCTTTTGCAGACGCTGATTCTGCATGGACGCGTATGCCTGTCGATGCGCATTGGACGAGACGATATGAATCTCTTGAGTCCTCATACCTTGCTCGCCGTTTGGTGCGCCGGATTCACCGGTATTCACGCCTTGCATGTATCTCTCTCCCCTTCAGCCGCATACGGCAAACAATCTACCACAAG
>OICT01000691.1_pt1 | contig 15860 bp, 18 predicted proteins | sample 1581331 | NCBI WGS metagenome assembly OICT01 (sample SAMEA3882544, study PRJEB24775) | human gut metagenome | biome: human-associated habitat; feature: intestine environment; material: feces | place: Netherlands | collected 2009/2010 | reverse complement strand
TTGCGTCCTCAAGCAGATCGCCGAGAAGAACGGCGCTCCCGCCGAGGAAGCTTCCGCAGAGTAATCGTCTGCACCCAACTCAAAAACTAAAACAAATATCTTAAAATTGGAGGATCATTACAATGAGCGAGAAAGTTACCGCTATGATCGAAGAAATCAAGGGCCTTACCGTCCTGGAGCTCTCTGAGCTCGTCCACGCTCTCGAGGAAGAGTTCGGCGTTTCCGCCGCTGCTATGGCTGCCCCCGCTGCCGAGGAGAAGACCGAGTTCGACGTCGTCCTCGCCGGTTTCGACGCTGCTGCCAAGATCAAGGTCATCAAGGCTGTCCGCGAGATCGCCGGTCTGGGCCTGGCCGAGGCCAAGGCTTTCGTCGAGTCCGCTCCGAAGGCTCTGAAGGAGGGCGTGTCCAAGGAGGATGCCGAGAACTTCAAGAAGCAGCTCGAAGAGGCTGGCGCGAAGGTCGAGATCAAGTAATCTCACCCTACTGCGAGGTTCAAAAAGCCCGTGTCACAAGACACGGGCTTTTTCTTTTTGACTGTCTTATGGAATAGAACATCTGTTGACATAATATATGCGCGTGTACGTCAAAAGGACGTGCGCACCGTGGGCTCGGACGGGGCAACGATGTCGATGATCTGATTCTGCGTGTAAATGCCGTAGTGCTTCCACGATGCGGGAGCGTCCGTTCCATCGGGTATAAGATGGACATCAATGGCACGGGGAAGATAGTCGAGCAGTTTGGACCGTTGGAACGTGCAAAGATAGGGGCCGCTGTGGACTTCGTCTGCGTCAAATACGCAGTAGGATTCGTTGCGCACCTGATAGAGCAGGTAGTTTTCAAAGATGAGCTCGATCTTGGCGTTTTCATCGGGGCACAGCGGCGTACAGTGCGCGAGAATGTCGTCGAGGGCGGCATTTCCTGTGGACGGAGTCTGTGCATTTGGCTCCGCTTTAGCGCAGCAGATGGTGATGTGCAGCTCGTTTTCATCCTCCTCACACAGCGTCAGGAGAAACGGTGCACGGCGGCCGGCGTCCACAAGGCGGCCTGCTTCGGCGAATGTGGTGCAAGGAGACATGGGAGCCACCTCGTTTTGTAAAGAATGGGAAATACTGCTCACCGTGTGACGGTCAGGCAGTAAAATGATAACCGGTTTGTCTCCTTGCTGTTCCAGAGGTCAGTTTCGCCGAGCTCGCGCAGATCGTCTACGACGAATTCATCGAATCGCACAGCAGCGCGGTGAACGACGGGGCGCTCATCGAACAAGTAGAAGCCGCCCTGCCAGACGTGCCAGAGTTCCACGCAGGGCACGGATTCGAGGGCAGAGCCAATGTAGTCGATCAGCTGCCGCGCGCGGCCCTCGGTATAGTAGGCCCAGTCGAGGCAGACGGCAAAGGCTTTGTCGGTATAGAGAAAGCTGTCGGAGAAAGTGCGCAGCGAGAAGTTGTCGTCCGCGCCGCCGTCGTCGATCGTACCGTCGTCCACATTGATGGCGAGGTAGTCGTACTCCGGCGGAGGAAAGACCTCCGGCAGCGGCGCGTCGGAAGCGAAAAAGATGCAGGCGCTCATCATGATCCTCCTGTAATGCCTCATTTTCCTTTTGGTACGGCGATCATATCATAAAAGATATGAACAAATCTGCTGCGATGCTGTTACGAGACCCTTGCGCCGCGGTGCGGGAAGAACGCGTGCCGGTGAGGAAAAGGCTGGAACAGCCATAATATAAACCGCTCGAGCGCTTGACTTTTTTGTGCAGCGGCATTAAAATGTATAAAATATAAGAGCAGGAATTTTCAAGCGTTGTGTATCCTGCGTACAAAATCTGATGAGAGACAGGCTGATGCCCGCGTGAGCCGAGGAATGCTTACGCGGTTATTTTTTCACCTGGATGGGAGAAAACATGAAGAACACCAAAAACTTTGCAAGCCGATGGGGCTTTATTCTGGCGTCCGTCGGTTCAGCGGTCGGCATGGCGAACGTCTGGGGCTTTCCGAACAAGCTTGGCAGCAACGGCGGCGGGGCATTTTTGCTCATTTATCTGCTGTTTGTTTTCATTTTCAGCTACGTGGGCCTGCCCGCGGAGTTCGCGATGGGCCGCCACGCGGCGACGGGCACGCTCGGCGCGTATGAAAAAGCGTGGTCGACGCGCGGCAAGGGCGCAGGCAAGGCCGGAGGCCTTCTTGGCTGGCTGCCGCTTGCGGGCTCGCTGTGCATTGCGTTCGGCTACGCGGTCATCGTCACGTATATCTTAAAGGCGCTGGTGGATTCGCTCGTCGGCACGCTGATGACGGCGGACACCGCGTCGTGGTTCGGCACGTTCTCCTCCACACCGTATTCCGTCATTCCGTACCACATCATCGTGGTCGTGGGGACGCTGCTGACGCTCTATTTGGGCGCGCACAGCATCGAAAAAACCAACAAGATCATGATGCCGCTGTTTTTCATCATCTTCCTGATCCTCGCGGTGCGCGTGGCGATGCTGCCGGGCGTGAGCGAGGGCTATCGCTTCATGTTCACTCCGCGCTGGGAGGCGCTCAAGGACCCGATGATCTGGATCTGGGCGATGGGACAGGCGTTCTTCTCCCTCTCCGTCACGGGCAGCGGCATGATCGTGTACGGCGCGTACCTCTCGAAGGACGAGGACGTCGTCGGCGTCGCGCAGCACACGGCGCTGTTTGACACGATCGCCGCCGTCGTTGCGGCGCTCGTCATCATCCCCGCATGCTTCTCCTACGGGCTGGACGTCGGCGCGGGCCCGAGCCTGCTGTTCGTTACGCTGCCGACCATTTTACAGGATATCCCGATGGGGCGGCTGTTCGCCATCATCCTCTACCTTGCGATGATCTTCGCGGGGGTGAGCTCGCTGCAGAACATGTTCGAGGCCGTGGCGGAATCGCTGCTGCACAAGTTCCCCAAGCTCAGCCGCACGGCGGTGCTGGCGATCCTGTGTGTGCTGTGCCTCGGCATCGGCATTTTCATGGAGCCCATCAGCAAGTGGGGCCCGTGGATGGACCTTGTTTCCATCTATATTATCCCCATCGGCGCGACGCTCGGCGCGATCTCGTGGTTCTACGTGATGAAAAAGGACGAGCTGCTTGCCGCCGTGAACACCGGCAGCAAGAAAGAGCGCGGTGCGCTGTGGTACAACGTGGGCCGCTTCGTCTACGTGCCGCTCGCGGTCATCCTGTGCTGTGTGGCGCTGTTCATGCACGTGGCATTCTGAGTTCCCCCTGAACAAAAAAGGAGAACAATATGAAAACAGGCAAGAAAGTGAGCATTACCATACTTTCAGTGCTGATATTGGCCTTGTGCGCCGTGGGGATCATCCGGAGCACGACCTTTCCGCTGGACCCGGCGACGCTGCCGGACCATATCTGTGATTTTTACAATATTGGCAGGCCCCAGCCCCTCTCGCCGAGTATTCGGGTGTACGACAGTGTTGAACTCGAAAATACGGTGTGGTATCTCATAGAGATCGGCGAGGACATAAATCTGGGCTATGTCAAGCTGGAACGGAATATCCTTGGCCGCTACAAGATTGTGCACCTCGGCTACGGCGGCGGGAGCTTCCATGACGGCGTTGTGCGCAGTGGGGAGAAAGCCTACTACCTCTTTGGCGGCCGCGATGTGACCGGCCGCATCGCCAGGATTACCATGACGCAGAACGGCGAGACCTGCACGATGGAAAATGCGGAGGGAAAGACGCATTTCCTGTTCTGCACAGAGCTTTCTCCACAGCTCGGCGATTATGACTTCGACCGCAGCACGCTGCGGTTTTACGACAAAGACGGGAACGACATCACCGCGGAGTACAATTTGAGCGGCGGTAGAATCGCGTAAAATCGACATAAAAAAGGAAGTGCCTATCGTAAGGGCACTTCCTTTTTAAATAAACTTGTTGACAAGTCAACAATGATGCGCTATGATAGACGAGCCTGTTGATTTGTCAACAAATAGGAAAAAGGAGAATTAGCAATGGAGGAGCGCTTTGAGACCTTTACCGTCCTGATCACGCGCATCAGCCGCAGCATCAAGCGCATCAAGGCGGACGAAATGGCGGACTTCGAACTGAAAGGGCCGCATGTGTCCTGCCTCTACTACCTCTCCCAGCAGGATGGCATGACAGCCGCCGAGCTCTGCGAGCGCTGCGACGAGGATAAGGCGGCCATCTCCCGCTCGCTGGACGACCTCGAGAAAAACGGTTACATCACCTGCGCAAGCGGCGCGGGCAAGCGCTATAAGAGCCCACTGCGCCTGACGGAGCGGGGCAAGGCGGTCGGCCGCGCGATCGGGGAGAAGATCATGCGCATCGTCGAGGCGGCATCTGAGGGCCTGAGCGAGGCCGAGCGGCAGACGATGTACCGCGCGCTCGCGCTCGTGAGCGAGAATTTGGAACGGATTTATACCCATAAGAAGACCGCGGGCGACAGAGCCGCCCGCGACGAACAATAACGGAGGAAAAGCATGAGTGTTCAGATCATTGTGGATTCGACGGTCGACATGCCCGAGCGCATGAAGGACCGTTTTCGCATCGTGCCGCTCACGGTGCATTTTGGCGCGGAGGAGTTCATCGACGGCGTGACCATCGACAAGCACCGCTTTTATGAGCGGCTTGTCGAGAGCGACGAGCTGCCGACGACCAGTCAGGCGTCGCCCGCGGCATTCGACGCGATCTTCTCCGACGTTGCGTCGGTGGGCGACAGCGCGGTCGTTGTGACGCTCGCGTCGAAGTTCTCCGGCACGTATCAGAGCGCGTGCATCGCCGCGGCGGAGTACGACAACATCTACGTTGTGGACAGCAAGAGCGCGGCTATCGGCTCTGGCATCCTCGCCGAGTACGCGCTCGAGTGCGCGGACAAGGGCATGGACGCGAAGACCATCGCCGAAACGCTGGAGAAAAAGCGCGACGAAATTTGCCTCATCGCACTGCTCGACACGCTCGAATACCTCAAAAAGGGCGGGCGTATCTCGAAGACTGTCGCGTTTGCGGGCGGACTTCTCAACATCAAGCCGGTCATCACCGTGGTCGACGGCGAAATTCAGGTTATCGGCAAGGCGAGAGGGTCGAAGCAGGGCAACAACCTGCTCGTACAGAAAATCCACGAGAGCGGCGGCATCGACTTCGACGAGCCGATCATCCTCGGATACAGCGGGCTGAGCGATTCGTATCTCAAAAAATATGTCGAGGACAGCCGCGACATCTGGCAGGACAAGGCGGACTCGCTCGACTCCACGCTCATTTGCAGCGTGATCGGCACGCACACTGGCCCCGGCGTGGTGGCGGTCGCATTCTTCAAAAAGGGCTGAGCCTCTATAAAAATCAGAAACAGCAGGAAGCCGGCGTATCGCGCCAACTTCCTGCTGTTTTTTCTGAAATATTCTCTTTGATCCAGCGATTAAAATAGCAACGGCGCTTTCAAACGACACCGGTACTCGCTGTACCTTGACAACAGACGGCACGGCGAATTATAGTGATTCTATAATATTCAGTGGCTTTGTCTTGCGTGAAAGCGGTGCTTTGTGCTGGTATCGGTTTGCCCGTGAAACAGGTTGAATGGGAAAAGGAGAATGCGGCATGCAGTGGACGGACGAGAGCATTGCGCTTTTGCGTGATGCGCCGACGATGAACCGCTATTATGAGACCATCGCGGAGAGGATCGCGCCGCAGCTCCCAGAAAACGCGCACGTCTGCGACGCGGGCTGCGGCATCGGCGAGCTGAGCCTTGCTCTGAAGCCGTACTGCCGCCATGTCACGGCGGTGGACGCGGATGCGTTGGACATCAAAACGCTGAAAGCCCACCTGATAGAGGGCGTCACCGCGATCTGCGGCGATGTGGAGGCGCTCACGCCGAAAGAGCCCTACGACGCGATGGTGTTCTGCCTCTTTGGCCGCACGGAGGACACGCTGCGCATCGCGAAAAAGCAGTGCCGCGGAAAGATTTTCCTCGTCAAGCGGGACTATTCGCACCACCGCTTCAGCGCGGGAAAGGTGAGCCTCGGCGAGTACACGGCGGGGAGTACGGAGAATGTTCTGCGCGAAAAAGGCGTTGTGCCTGTTCACCATTGAGACGGCGGCTATTTCGAAGGAGGAAGCAGTATGAAACGGCATCTTTTGATCTGCGGGGAGCGCGGCGTCGGCAAGTCGACGCTGATCCGCCGCCTGCTGGAGCATAGCACGCGGGAGGTCGGCGGCTTTGTGACAAAGCGGCTGCCGGTCGCGGATGAGAACGGCTTTTTTCCGATTTACCTCTATCCCGCATCGCAGAGTGAGGGCGAGCGGCGCAACGAGACGGCGAATCTTGTCGGGACGTGCGACAGCCGCTCGAGCATCCGCCATCCGGAGGTCTTTGACGGCCTTGGCGCGCAGCTCATTAAGTCCGCGCCGGAAGGCGGCATCATTTTGATGGACGAGCTCGGCTTTCTCGAAAATGACGCCAAGGTGTTCCAGTCCGCGGTGCTGTGCGCACTGGACGGCGACACGCCGGTGCTGGCCGCGGTCAAGCCGAAGGACACACCGTTCCTGCGCGCCGTGCGCGGGCATGAGAACGCGGAGCTTGTCTTCATTGACGAGCAGAACCGTGACGCGCTTCTTGAAAAGCTCCTGCCGCACATTTTGCGGTGGAATGAAGCTTGAAGCAGCAAGCTCGCCGTGCAATAGAGAAGAGGTTTTCAAGCGAACACTTGTTTGACTATCAAAACCGTGCTATAATACCACCATTGAGAAATTTGCAGAGGGGAGGGGACAGCGCATGGAGCATCTGCTTGCGGGACTGAACCGCGCGCAGCACGAGGCCGTCACGGCGACGGAGGGGTATGTCCGCGTCATCGCGGGCGCGGGCTCGGGTAAGACGCGCGCACTGTCGCACCGCTTTGCGTATCTTGTCAACGAGCTCGGCATCCTGCCGGGGAACATCCTGTGCGTGACGTTTACGAACAAGTCAGCCAACGAGATGCGCCAGCGTATCCACGCCTTGACCGGCGACAACGACACGGGCTATATCAACACGTTCCACGGCTTCAGTGTCTCCGTTTTGCAGGAGGACAGCCATGCCGTGCAGTATCCGAAGAGCTTCCTCGTGCTGGATAATTCCGACATCGACGCGATGCTCGGCATCATCTACGAAGAGCGCGGCCTCACACTGCGCGACATGACCTATTCCGCCGCACGGGACATGATCGAGATCCGAAAGCTCTTTAAGGAGCCGGAGTATTACAAGGACATGATCACGATGTCGCTCGACACGCTGCGCGAAAAGTACGAGCGCGCCGACACGGCGGGGGACATCATCTTCTACGGCTATCTCTATCAGGAGAAAAAGTGCTTCGGCCTCGACTACAACGACCTCATCAAGTTCTCGCTCTATATTTTCGAGCAGCACGAGGACATCAGGCTCAAGTGGCAGCAGCGGCTCGAATACATCATGATCGACGAGTTTCAGGATATCGACGCGCTGCAATATGAGCTGATGGAGGTGCTGTGCGGCTATCACGGCAACCTCTTCATCGTGGGCGACCCGGACCAGACAATCTACACCTGGCGCGGCGCGAACGTCAAATATCTGCTGGATTTCGACAAGGTCTTTCCAAACGTGCAGACCATCATGATGATGGAAAACTACCGTTCTACACCGGAGATTCTGGCGGCGGCGAACTCGCTGATCGCAAAAAACGGCCACCGCATCAAAAAGAACCTGCTCCCGACGAAGCCCTCGGGCGAGAAGGTCGTCTGCCACTTTGCCGACACGCAGGAGGCGGAGGCGCAGTGGATGGCGGGCGAGATGCAGCGGCTGCATGATCGCGGCGTGCCGCTGCGGGATATGACCGTCCTTTACCGCGCGCACTATGTGACGCGCGCGGTGGAAGAGGCGTTGATGCACGAAAAAATTCCCTATACGATCTACTCCGGCGTGCAGTTTTTCGACCGCATGGAGATCAAGGACGCGCTTTCATATTTGCGGATGATCGCCTATCAGGACGATCTGTCGTTCCGGCGCATTGCCAACGCGCCGAAGCGGAACCTCGGCAAGCGGCGCATGGCCTTTTTACAGGAGACGGCGGAAAACCGGTAAAAGCCGTATCCGGCGTGGCAAGAGGAACGGGCAGCAGGAGACGGCGGAAAAAGAGGGGACGAGCCTCTATGTAACGCTCAAAAACCACCTCGAAGACAGCGTGTTCAGCGGCACGAAGGCAAAGCAGTTCGTCGATCTGATCGAGCGCTTTTCGCACTCGTATCAGGGTCGGCCCATCTCTGAGGTGCTCTCGGATATTCTGGACAAGAGCGGGTATGAAAAGGCGCTGCGCACCGAGGGCAGTCAGGAGCGGCTGGACGATCTGGCCGAGCTCAAGCAGTCCATCTACGAATACGAGACGAGCTGCGGCGAGGAGAGCACGATGGAGCATTACCTCGCCCACATCGCGCTTTTCAGCAACGGCGATGTCGCCGAGCAGGGCGACAAGGTGAAGCTGATGACCGTCCACGCGGCGAAGGGCCTCGAATTCCCGCATGTGTTCCTCTGCGGCATGAACGAGGGCATTTTCCCCTCGCGCAAGGTGCGAACGCTCCCCGGCATTGAGGAGGAGCGGCGGCTCGCTTTCGTTGCGCTGACGCGCGCGGAGAAGGGGCTTTACCTCTCCGAGGCCGACGGGTGGAATTTTGACGGCTCGCCGCGCTATCCCTCGCGCTTTCTGCTGGATATCGACCGCGAGCTTCTGTCGTTCACGCACGAGGTCGACGAGACGCTTCTGCGTGAAGCGGCGGATGACGCCGCGCGGCGAGACAAGTATCTGCGCGAGGACGACGGCGACGGCACGCTGCCCATCGGGCAGCGTGTGCGCCACGCGGTGTTCGGCGAGGGAACGGTGCTGGACGTGGACCTGAACAAGGGCGCGCACGTCATCCAGTTTGACGGCATGGGAACGCCGCGCAGCATTTCGCTGCGCGCGAAGCTCGAAAAGATCGGGCCATAAAATCAATTGACAGATTTATTTTGGAGGGATTTCGACATGAGAAAGAATTTTTGCGCACAGCCCTAGGTCTATCCGCAGCCCGTGCTCATCATCGCAATGTATTTAAGCGGCGGCCACAAGACCGTGAAGAACATCTTAAAGCGCGGTGCGTTCACCGTGAGCATGGGCGACGCAGAGCATGCGGCGGCCTGTGACTATGTGGGCATCGAGTCCGGCAACAGCGTGCCCGACAAGGTGGCGCGCGGGCTTCCACGTGACGAAGAGCGAGCATGTGGACGCGCCGGTGATCGACGAGCTCCCGCTCGCGCTCGAGTGCAAGCTCGTGAGCTACGACGAGGAGACAAGACTCCTGACCGGCGAGATCGTGAACGTCAGCGTGGACGAGCGCGCGCTCGACGAAAACGGCAAGCTCGCTGTCGAAAAGCTGCACGTCATCACCTTTGACTAAGCCAACCACGGCTATTATGTCTTGGGCGAGAAGGTCGCCAGCGCGTTCGAGGACGGCAAAAAATTCAAGTAAATCCGGCGAAACAGAAAGCGCCGCGTCCCGAAGAAAATACGGGACGCGGCGCTTTTTTGCCGTTTCGGTCAGGATTTCGACTTTGTTTGTGCAAAACCGACGCATTAGTGTTAAAATCTCGTTAAAAACCGTTTCTTTTACTACTGGCACGGGCGCGGGGCAGGTGGTATAGTAAACAGGCATGTGTTTTTTAGGAGGATCAATATGTTTTCTGCCTTTTTTCGCAGTCTGAAGCAGGAATTTGCAGGCTACAACTCGAAAAAGCTGCTCGCCGACATGATGGCGGGCCTGACGGTCTGCGCTGTCGCGCTGCCGCTGGCATTGGCGTTCGGCGTTTCATCCGGCGCGAGCGCGGCGTCCGGGCTTGTCACGGCCATCATCGCGGGCGTGGTCATCGCCATTCTCGGCGGCGCGTCGTACCAGATCTCGGGCCCGACGGGCGCGATGAGCGCGGTGCTCGTCGGCATCGTCGCGGAATACGGCCTGCAGGGCGTGTTTTTTGCCTGCTTTGCCGCGGGCGTTCTGCTGCTGCTTGCGGGCGTCTTCAAGCTGGGTCGCTTAATTAGCTTCATCCCGATGCCCGTCATCATGGGCTTCACCTCGGGCATTGCCATTATTATTGCGATGGGGCAGATCGACAACTTCTTCGGCACGGTGTCGGAGGGAGGCTCGAATTTGGAAAAGATCGCGTCCTATGGCCGTCTTGGCTTCCATCCGAACATGCAGGCAGTGCTCATCGGCCTTCTCGTCGTGCTGGTGATGGTCTTCTGGCCGAAAAAATGGGGCGCGCGTGTGCCCGGTTCGCTTGTCGGTATCATTCTTGCAACGATCGTCGCGACAGTCGCGGGCATGGATCAGCTCGCTGTCGTCGGCGACATTCCCAAGACGCTCCTGCTCGCCGACCGCCTGTCGCTCGGCAGCCTGAGCTTCACGATGCTCGAAAACCTGATCTCTCCCACCGTGACCATTGCGGCGCTCGGCATGATCGAGAGCCTGCTTTGCGGCGCGTCGGCCTCGCGCATGAAGGGCGAAGCGTTCAACGCCGATCAGGAGCTGATCGCACAGGGCGTGGGTAATATTCTGCTGCCGCTTTTTGGCGGTGTTCCCGCGACCGCAGCCATCGCACGCACGAGCGTCGCGGTCAAGTCCGGCCAGCAGACGCGCCTTACGAGCGTGTTCCATTCGCTGTTCCTGCTTGCCTCGATGTTCCTGCTCGGCGGCGTGATGGCGCGCCTGCCGCTCTCGGCGCTCGCGGGCGTGCTGATGGTCACGGCGTGGCGCATGAACGACTGGGAGGGCATCCGCTACATCTTCCGCCACAAGTTCAAGTCCGGTATCAGCCAGTTTTTGATCACGATGCTCGCAACGGTCGTCTTTGACCTGACGGTCGCCATCATCCTCGGCGTGGTGTACTCCGCCATTTTGTACATGGCAAAGTCCAGTCACATCCGCATCAACTTCTCGAGCATCGACACGAACAAGCTCCGCTCGGTCGACGGCAAGCCGCCGATCCTCGAGACCTCGGGCGTGGCGTATATCACGGGGCCGCTCTTTTTCGGTGCGGTGGACGAGTTCAACCACCGCATGGCGGATATGCCGAACTACGACCACATCATCTTGTCGATGCGCGGTATGCCGAGCGTGGACGTTTCGGGCGCGCAGGCGATGCTCGAACTGTGCGAGTTGCTCAAGAGTCAGGGCAAGACGGTTGCCTGCTGCGGCATGACCGAGGCGGTACGCACCTACTTTGACCGTGCCGGCATCACCGAGCTTCTCGGCGAGGAGTCCTACTTCTGGAGCGCCGACCAGGCGATCCTTGACCTGCTGGACGCGGAGATCGTGGAATAAAAGACATAGAAAAGCACTTCCCGCCAGCGGCGGGAAGTGCTTTTTGCTGTACATGGGCTGCGAAAGATTTTATTTGCGCCGGTCACCCTCGCGTGCGATCTTGTCGAGCGATTCCTGCCGGACAGCCTGACGAAGCGCCGTCAGGTAGGGCGAAAAGGCGACGTTCTGCTCGCCGTAGGTGAGCTGGAGGTCGTATTCGTGGTCCTCCCAGGTCGAAATGTCGGACTCGTTGTGGGAGATCACGGCCTCGAGCTTGTCGAGCGCCTTGTAGATTTGGGCCTCCTGCGTTTCGAGCGCGGCCATCTCGTCGTAGAGTGCGCGCATCTCCTCGCGGCAGGGGGAGGGAAGCGATGCGACCCATTGGTAGAGCAGCGCTTCCTCCGTCGATTCGTCCTGTGCGGTCTTGTCAAAGGCGGGGATATCGCCCGTGAAGCACTCGCCGAGGTCGTGGATGAGGCACATGCGCGTCACCTTGTCCATGTCGGCCTCGGGAAATTCATCGCGCAGGAAAAACGCCATCAGCGCGATGCGCCAGCTGTGCTCGGCAACGCTCTCGTGCCGCCCGCCGGAGGTGTAGCAGTGGCGAGTAGTGTCCTTCAATTTTTCCACCGTGTGCAGCGCGGCGAGCAGTTCGCTTGGTCTCATGCGTCTCCTCCATTGTCGTTTTCTGGTATTTTACCAGAGGCGGAAACGACTTGCAAGGAAAAGAAAGAAGAGAGATTCCCATTCCCAGCGGCATATGATATCATGAATGCGAGAAAATTTGGCGCCCGGTGAAACAAAACGGGCGCGGTATGCGTCTAAATAAGCAGAAGCAAGAAGATTTGAGAGAGACCCTCCCATGCGGAGGGCGGAGAGGAGAATTTATGAAGCTTGCGGCGGATTTTCGGCAGGCGGCGCGCGAGGCGCTGCGCGGCAAGTGGCCCATCGCCATTCTGATCGGCCTTGTGGCGGTGCTGCTCGGCGGCGCAGGGAGCGGCGGTCCGGAGGTCAAATTCAATTACGATGTGTCCTCGGGCGTGTCGACGACGTTTGGCTACGGCGGACAGACGATTTACTCCACAGGCTACGGTTTGAACCCGAAGTGGAGCGGACTGCTCGTCGGCGGTGTGGTCTATCTCATCGTGATCGCGCTCGTGTTGGCGGCGGCGTACTTCATCCTCGGCAGCATCGTGGGCGTGGGGTATGCCAAATATAACCTCGGCCTTGTCGACCGCACGGAGCCGGGCTTTGAGGCGCTGTTCGCCTATCTTCCGAACTGGAAGACGACGACGCTGACGCGGCTTTGGAAGGGCCTCTATATTCTGCTGGGGACGATCCTGCTCGTCATTCCGGGACTGATTATGGGCTACACCTACGCGATGACGGACTACATTTTGGCCGAGTACCCGGACATGGCGCCGGGCGAGGTGATGAAGGGCTCGAAGGCGATGATGGAGGGCAACCGCTGGCGGCTGTTCTGCCTGCAATTCAGTTTCATCGGCTGGATGATCCTCAGCTCGCTGACGTTCGGCCTTGGCAACCTTGCGCTGCGCCCCTATCAGGAGGCGGCATACGCCGCGTTCTACCGCGAGGTATCGCTCGGGTAAAAAGATAGAGAGAAACAAAACGCGCCCCGCGGATGATCCGCGGGGCGTATTTTTGCTGTGATGGAAAGCTTACTTTGCACTGTCGTTTGCGAGGGCCTGGTCGATCAGCTTCTGGAGCGCTGCCATGTTGTCCTCGTTGTCGATGCCGCCGAGCATCGCCTCACCGACGATGGCGCCGCTGCGGTCGATGACATAGGTGGTCGGGAAGGCCATGATGTCGCCCGCAAAGTCGCCGGCTGCGCTGTCGGAGGGGAAGTAGATGTTCTGGTAGCTTGCGCCCTTGGATTCAAGCAGACTCTTGGCCGTGCTGATCGCATCGGCGTTGCCGTCGAGGGTATCGACGTTGATGCCGATGAGCGCGCCGCCCTGCTTCTTGAGCGTCTCGTTGAGGGCGTTCAGATCGCCAAGCTCCGCCACGCAGGGCTTGCAGCCGCTGAACCAGAAGTTCACGACCGTCACAGCGTTCTGGGAGAAGATGCTGCTGTCCACGTCGTTGCCGTCAAGGTCCTTACCGGTGAAGGTGGGGAAGGTCGGGACGGCATCGCTCATGTCGCCGTTTTCACCGTCGCCTGCGGGCTGAAGTGCGGCGTACTGCTCCTGCAGGGGCTGGATCTGGTCTTCAAGGTCGCGGATCTGCTCGGAGCCTTCGGTCAGCGTCTTGAGTTCGTCCTCGGTGAACTGATCCTTCACAAGGTCGAGGGCGGCAAGCAGGTAAGCGCCGTAGTTCGATTCATCGGGGATCTCGTCGCGCTTTTCGTTCATGGCGGCGAAGAGCTTCTGCCACAGCTCAAGGTTCTCTTCCATGATGGCGTTTTCCTTGTCGGCGAGCTCCTGGATCTGGGCGTAGATCTCCTCGGCGGTCGCGCCCTGCGCATCGCCATCGCCCTTGCCGTCGCCCTTGCTGCCGCAGGCGGCGAGGGAAAGCGTCAGCGTAAAGGCGAGCAGCAGCGTAATGATCTTCTTAAAATTCATGGTTTATTCTCCTTTGTTTTCTTCAATGATCGGTTTTTGAGACAATTTGGAACATGCTCCGCCGCTGCCGAAGGCGTAGCGGAAGCGGACGGCCTCCGTCGGGCAGGCGGTCACGCATTTGCCGCAGCGGATACACTCGCTGTGGTTCGGCGTTTTGGTCACATCCACGTCCATGGGACAGGTCCTTGCGCACTTGCCGCAGGAGACGCATTTGCTCTCGTCAACGTGCATCGACAGCAGCGACACGCGGTTGAAGAGCGCGTAGAACGCGCCGAGCGGGCAGAGCCACTTGCAGAACGGGCGGTAGAAGATGACGCTCAGCACAACGACCGTGATGAGCACGCAGAGCTTCCACGAAAAGAGCTTGCCGAGCGCGGCACGGATGCTGCTGTTGACAAGCGAGAGCGGGATAGCGCCTTCGAGCACGCCCTGCGGGCAGAGATATTTGCAGAAGAACGGGTCGCCCATGCCCGCTTCGTTCACCACGAGCACCGGAAGCAGGAAGACCATCACCACCAAGATGACGTATTTGAGGTAGGTCAGCGGCTTTAGGCGCTTGGTGGAGAGCTTTTTGGTCGGGATCTTGTGCAGCAGCTCCTGAAACCAGCCGAAGGGGCATAGAAAGCCGCAGATAAAGCGCCCCAGCAGCACGCCCAGCAGAATGAGAAAGCCTGTGATATAATAGGAGAAGCTGAACTTGGAGGACCCCACCACCGCCTGAAACGCCCCGATGGGACAGGCGCCGGAGGCTGCCGGGCAGGAGTAGCAGTTCAGCCCCGGCACGCAGACGGTCTTGCCCGCGCCCTGATACAAGCCGCCCTTGAGAAAGTTCGGCAGGTGCATGTTGGTCAATAAGGCCGCCCCCGCCTGTATCCAGCCCCGAAAACGGGCCAAAAGATGGGACGCGCCCGAAGTATTCTTCTTATCCAATGCCCACACACTCCAGACATAATTTGATCGCTTTGCTCAGCACCGTGGCGGCCTCGCCCCGCCAGACACCGAAGCACAGCATGGCGGCTCCCGCCAGCAGCAGCGTGACCTGCGCTGCTGCCTTCTTCCTGTGACTCATTTTGATCACCCTTTCCTGTTTCTGTGGCCTATCATAGCGCAGGCGGGTTAAAATCTCTGTTAAGAACAGAAATTTAACACAAATCTTATCCGGCTCTGCTATAATAGGAGACAACCTGTTTATTAAGGAGGCGACTATGCACCTTTTGATTGTAGAGGACGAGCGCGCCCTGTGCGACACCGTCGCCCGCAGCCTGCGGCGGTCGGCCTACAGCGTGGATTGCTGCTACGACGGCGAGAAGGCGCTGGAGCTGCTGGAAACGGAGCGGTACGATCTGGTGCTGCTGGATCTGAACCTGCCGAAAAAGGACGGAATGACGGTGCTGCGCACCCTGCGGCAGACCGACAGAGAGACACCTGTGCTGATCCTCTCGGCTCGCGGCGAGGTGGAGGATAAGGTGACGGGTCTGGATGCCGGCGCCAATGACTATCTGGCGAAGCCCTTCCATCTGGCGGAGCTGGAGGCGCGCATCCGCAGCCTGACCCTGAGGCAGTTTACCCAGCAGGATGTGGTGCTGCGCTGCGGGCAGCTCACCTTTGATGCCCGTGCGCGGGCAGTTTCCGCCAACGGGCAGCCCCTGACGCTGACCCGCAAGGAGACGGGGATCCTGGAATACCTGATGGCGCATCAGGGGCGGCCTGTGAGTCAGGAGGAGCTGATGGATCACGTCTGGGACAACAGCGTGGACAGCTTCAGCAACTCCATCCGCGTCCACATCTCCGCCCTGCGGAAGAAGCTGCGCACCGCGTTGGGCTACGACCCTGTCCGCAACCGCATCGGCGAGGGCTATCTGATGGGAGGGGACGAAGAATGAAGCGGCTTTCCCTGCAGTGGCGCATCACACTGATGTCCGTCCTGCTCATCGGCATCACCTGCGTGGCCATGAATTTGCTGCTGT
>OICT01000689.1_pt1 | contig 15862 bp, 15 predicted proteins | sample 1581331 | NCBI WGS metagenome assembly OICT01 (sample SAMEA3882544, study PRJEB24775) | human gut metagenome | biome: human-associated habitat; feature: intestine environment; material: feces | place: Netherlands | collected 2009/2010 | reverse complement strand
CACCGGTCAGTTCAAAAGGCAGATTTTCCAGAAATTTCTGTACCTCCGGCCGGGACTGCATCGGATAATTATTGTCCAGACGTTCATTTTTCTCCTTTAGTCTTCGGATCGACAAAATGAATTCCAGAAATTCTTCGAATACCAGGCGCTCTCTTGCATGATAAAAGACTTCCTTATCTTCAGGAAAATGTATTCCTCTCACCGCATAATTGTATTCTGCCAGACCATATTTCAAACGCAGTGAATCCGGCAGGATCTCTCTTGTAAGATCCAGACCATCCAGTGCCTGCTTCATGGCCTTCATAACCATGTTGTTGGATAATCCGGCCGTCAGACCATATACAGGCTGTAATGTATGCAGCTTCTCTTCGTATTTTGCAGAAGGATAGAACATCTCCGGATGTTCCATGACCAGATCGCCTGTTTTCTTACGGACGACTCTTCCACGCAGTGTGATCACGCCTCCGCCGGATAACGTATTTCTAAGGAAGGGCATACGGAACCAGATTACTTTTAACGTTCCGGTAAGATCTTTTACATGAAGTGTCGTTACCTGCATCCGGCTGCTTCCGGATACCTGTACACGTCCATAGATCGCACCGGTAACTGTCTGAATCTTATCCTCCTCCAGCTCACTGATGGGTACTGCTTCCTCATATACATCGTATCCATGCGGATAATAGCGGATCAGGTCGCCTACTGTATGAACATTAATCTTTTCAAAAAGCTTCTTCGTCTTCTCTCCGATTCCTTTTAAATCTCCGATGTCTGTCTTTTCTATCATACCCTTCTTACTTCTCCTATCTTATAACTACAATCTCACATTGCAAAATCACTTCCGGTTCATGCAGAGAACCGAACCCATACACCTAAAGCATTGTCACTTCCGGTATATAAATTCGGTTCTATACATATCTGTTCCAATTGTAAAACTGAACAGATTTTGTTCATTTATAATTCTGCACCTTGCTTACTCTACAGCAAGAACATAATAATAGATCGGCTGTCCGCCAAACTGAATATCCACATCTACATCCGGATACAGTTCTGTGATCTCTTCTGTAAATTTCTCAGCATCTTCTTCTGATACTTCTTCACCATAATAGATACTGATCAGTTCTGAATCTTCATCTACCAGATTAGCGATCAATTCTTTTGTAGTCTCTTCCAGATCTTTTCCAACTGCAAGAATTCCGCTGTCACCGATACCCATGATATCTCCTTCATGGATCTCCTTGTCATCGATGTGGGTATCTCTTACCGCATAGGTCACCTGTCCGGTCTTTACATTCTTGATCTCTTCCAGCATTGCCTCTTCATTTGTCTTGGCATCTGCGTCCGGCATGAAATTAATGATTGCTGTAATTCCCTGTGGAACTGTCTTTGTAGGGATTACAATAATCTCTTTTTCTTCTACCAGTGATTTTGCCTGGTTCGCTGCCAGTACAATATTCTTATTATTCGGGAGAATAAATACAGTGTCAGCATTTACCCGATCGATGGCATTTAACATGTCCTCTGTACTAGGGTTCATGGTCTGTCCACCTTCGATGATATAATCTGCTCCCAGTTCTTTGAATATCTCATTCATACCTGCTCCGATAGAAACTGCGATAAATCCCATCGCCTTTCTCGGCTCTGCAGGCTTCTTTTCTTCGTGTGCTGCTTCTTCATTTGCCTGCTGTTCGGCAAGTTTCTCTGCATCACGGATCAGCTTCTCCTGATGTTCTTCACGCATATTATCAATCTTCATGCGTGAAAGCTGGCCATATGTGAGTGCACGCTCGAAAGCCTGACCCGGATGATTGGTATGCACATGCACTTTAACGATCTCGTCGTCTGCTACCAGTACAATGGAGTCTCCGATAGAATCCAGAAATTCACGGAAACGGCTGACCTCTTCCTGTGGAAGCGGTTTCTCAAGAAGGATGATAAACTCTGTACAGTATCCGAATTTGATATCAGCCTCTGCCTGAGGAGAAATCTTTGTAATCTTTGGAGCCGCTGATGCCTCAAACTGGGAATAATCTACTTCTTTTCCGTGATATCCGTCAATGGCACCACGGAAAACTTCCAGAAGACCCTGTCCGCCAGAATCTACTACACCTGCCTCTTTTAATACCGGAAGCATATCCGGCGTCATGCTAAGGACATGATCGCCCTCTTTGATGACTTCCTCGCAGAACGCAAGCAGATCGGTCGTCTCCTCCTCGCTCAGCTCTACCGCACGTACCGCCATCCCTTTGGCAACCGTAAGAATCGTACCTTCCTTCGGCTTCATAACCGCCTTGTATGCGGTCTCTACTGCCTTCTCAAACGCATCGGACAATACCTGCACGTCAATCTCATCATACTCTGCAATAACCTTGGTAAACCCGCGAAACAGCTGGGAAAGAATGACGCCGGAATTACCTCTCGCTCCGCGGAGGGAACCGGAGGAAATTGCCTTTGCAAGCGACTTCATGTCCGGCTCTGCCATCGCCGCCACTTCCTTCGCGGCAGACATGATCGTCATCGACATGTTGGTACCGGTATCTCCATCTGGAACCGGAAACACGTTCAGCTCATTGATCCATTCCTTTTTTGCCTCCAGATTCTTTGCACCTGCAAGGAACATTCTGGACAAACTCTCCGTATTGATACTTGTAATCTCCAATTTCTTATCCTCCCTAGTCAATCACGCGGACGCCTTCGACGTAGATATTGATCTTATTGATCTTCATGCCCGTAAATGACTCCACTTTATACTTTACAGTCTCGATCAGGTTGTCAGAAACTGTGCAAATGCTTACGCCGTAAGCGACAATCACATGAAAATCAATATTGATCAGATTTTCATCTTCAATTGTGACACTGATACCATGTGTCAGATAATCCCTTTTCAGCAGCTTCACCAGTCCGTCTTTCATATTAACAGCTGCCATACCGACAATACCAAAACATTCTACCGCAACAGAACCTGCGTAAGTGGCAATGACATCGTCTTCCACCAAAACCTTTCCATATTGGGTATCTATCTGTCCCTTCATACTTGTACCTCCAATATTCGTAAACCATCTCATAGGTATTACATCATAGTTACTCGTATTATAACCATTTTTCCTGCAAATGTAAACCAAATGTAATTTATTTCATTTTTTTATAAGTTTTTCTTGCATTTACAGAAGGAATCTGTTAATATATCTTATGTTGTGAGCTTGAAAAAGCTTAGTGAAATGCAAGGAGGTGCAAAATCATGGCAAAATGTGCAGTTTGTGGAAAGGGCGCACATTACGGAAATAATGTCAGCCATTCTCATAGAAGATCTAATAGAGTTTGGAAATCAAACATCAAACGTGTAAGTTGTAAGGTAAACGGAGTACCACAGAAGTTATATGTTTGTGCTTCCTGCCTTAGATCCGGAAAAGTTGAGAGAGCTTAGTAAGCAAATATAAGAACCGTTGTATGACGGTTCTTTTTTTGTGCCGCAATCAGCAGGAAAACAACAGATAGGAAACAAGCATGGTTCCGGCAATCAGCAGAACCCCCAGCAGCCCGCCACCTACAAAAAACATGATCAGCATTCCGATTCCCATCCAGAACAATGTATATCCCCATACCCGTTTCATTTTTCCCACCAAAAAAGCATATATCATTTCTAATATATGCTCTCCCGGTTTTATATGATTCTGTTTTTTCTATTCATTGTCCGTATCATCCGAAACAACATCGTCAATGATATCATCCGTATCTTTTCCGGATGTAAATTTATTGATAAAATCCGGAACCATGTCAAGGATCTTTGTCATTCCATCCTGATTTTTGATATTCACAAGTTTTGTTACTCCATTCTGGATGACAAGAACCGCACTCGGATTGATTTTTCCACCCATACCTCCGGCACCGTTATTTTTCTTTTCCTGTGAAAACGCTCCTGCCGCAACACCAAAAGATACATCTACCAGAGGAAGAATAATCGTATCTCCGATATGAATTGCATCTCCTACTACGGTCTTTGTTGTGATAAAGCTGTCCATTCCTTTAAATAAGGATTCTACTGTATTATTAAAACTGTTATCTGCCATGGTAAAACCTCCTTACCCATTCTACTTCATATGCTTAAATCTATTATATAGTCTCCGGCAATTCTTATCAAGAATTATTCGCAGTGCCAGAGCAAGAATCTGAACTCCGAAAATCCTGCCGCGTACTGTAAAATCTGCTTCTGCATAAAATTCTTCTGCCGTAAAATCCGGAATAATATTCCAGTGATTCCGGTATCCGACCGGAAATATTGCAAGAATACCAAGCACCTGCCCGGTAGTATCCGGCGATCCGGTAGAATATTTCAGCCAAAGCTTCAGCCGTTTCGGCAAAGCTGAAACAACCAGATGTTCCAGCTGTTTCCAGATATTAGAAAACGCTTTTTTATTTTTCTCGTCATTGAAAAAACGATACCATTTCCGGCACGTTCGCGTTCCTTTTTTCCAGAATGTCTGTATATTTCTCAAAAAATAAAGAATCTTTTGCAAAATATTCCGGATCTTTTCCGGGAACTTCCGGATAAAACCTGCAATCCTGCCCGGAAAAAATGTTTTCTTTTTTTTGTACGGATGACAGAGAATTGTCTCCTCCGGATCTGTCAATTGCTGCGCAGATGTTTGGGATGTATTTTCCATTGCCGTAAGAGACGGTGCCACTTCAGTCTCCCGGTCTTTTGTCCCTTCCTGCGGAGAGTCTTCCTGCACCGGCTTTTTAAAATCCGCGGAATCTTCTTTTTCTTTCTGCAGATGCAGTTCCTTTCGAAATCCAAAAATCCGCACATACGTGTGGAATCCCTCTTCCGCGGTATCTGCACAGAGCCCCAGCAGACGGCCAAGCCACCAGATCCGGACCTGCAGTTGCAGATTTTTTTCATGGTAGGAACCTTTCACACGATACACGAATGGACAAAATAATGCCAAAAGAGCAATGACAACAATCAGTCCTAAAATCACCAGCAAAACAATTCCTATGATTTTCAGAATCAGAAGGAAAACACTCATACCTGTCTCCTCCGTTTCCGGCCCCGTAAATAAGATTTTACATCCACATCCCCTGTATTCTGATATACTTCCTCTATAATACTGCACACCAGCTCCAGAGCTTCCGCATAACCTTTTGCCAGACCGATGATCTGCATTTCCTTTTTCCCCGGATAAGATTTCTGCATCAGTTCCCACGCCGGTATAATATCCAGCAGATTCTGCCGGTTGGATGCAAACGCAATCACATAGATAGAGACTGTTCCTGCATGATGGTTAATCTTCCACTTTATTCGATTGGCTTTGTCCGCAATGGAATCGCCGACATAAAGATCCTCATACCATTTCATGCAGATTATCCTTTCTAAAAATACTTATGTGTTCCCCATAAGTTACTTTTTTTCAGATCCAGATACTCATTATAAGCTTTCTCCAAAATCTGTTTTTCATTCGAAAATTTCAACAAATGATATGCTTCATGGTATTTATAATACCCGGAATCTGTAAAATATTCTTCTCTTTGCGGCTTACTATAATAACTTTCGCCCATCATCAGATACCAGTGAACCGATTTCTCGACCGTATCCTCAGGAATGGTAAATGAATACTGGCTTTTTCCCACATACTGAATAATGGTTGCAGTTGCTCCGGTTTCTTCCAAAACCTCGCGAATTGCCGTATCCTTATACTCTTCTCCCTGCTCCACAGTTCCTTTTGGCAATACCCAGCCTTCATATCTGTTTCTGTAATTCTTGTACAAAAGCAGAATCTTGCCACGAAAGATTACCACTCCGCCACAGCTTATTGCTTCAATCATTGCAATCCTCCCGTGTGCGAAAACTGCACATATATGTGCAAACATTCATTATTTTCATAGCAAGTATATCATCTGTTAAAATATACGTCAAATACGTTCTTTGCAACTGGAACCGCGTACGTACTGCCCGCACCACTGTTCTCCACAACGACTGCGATTGCAATATCTTTATAGCCATCCTTCTTTGCATATCCCACAAACCAGGCATTTGTCTGATCCGACGTGTCCGATACCTGCGCCGTTCCTGTTTTGCCGGAAGCTTCATAAGACTGTCCGGATAATTTTCTTCCCGTTCCATCTGTAACAACTGCACGCATATACTGCTGTAACAAACCGGCTTCCGTCTCCGTCATCAGTGTCGCATAAGTTTTCGGTTTATTGCTGCTTACTTCAACCCCGGAATCATTTTGTATATGATCCACCAGATACGGACGCATCAGAATTCCATCATGATCCACGGCACTTGCTATCAGCGCCATATGCAGTGGCGAAACCAGTGTTTTTCCCTGACCAATTCCCGTTTCCATCGCCATTGCATTGCTGTCATTTTTATTTAAAGAAAAACTGCTTTTCCCGGACTCAAAAGCAATCGGAAGATTTTGATTAAACAGCATGCTGTCACAGGTCTGTTTAAATTTCTCTCGGTTCAGTGACAGTGAAATATTGGCAAACGAAGAATTGCAGGAATTAGAAAAGGAACTCTTTAATGTTTCCTGACCGTGATGCTTATTTCCCGCACAGTGAATGGTCTGCCCGTCAACCGAAATAGAACCACTGCAGTCAAACGCATACTGGTCATAGGCAGAAGGATTCTCACGATAATACTCCAGGGTCGTTAAAATCTTAAACACCGATCCCGGCGCATATTTTCCCTGCGTGGCGCGATTGTAAAGCACCGTGCTTCCCTCCGCCGTCAGACTGCTCCAGTCCTTTTTTACCGTATTGGGATCATAGTCCGGTTTTGACACCATTGCAATGATTTTTCCGGTATCCGGTTCCATAACAATCACAGCTCCCTGATAATTTCCAAGAGATTTGTATGCCACCTGCTGAATCTGTGCATCCAGCGTCGTGACAACCGTATCCCCCTGTGCCTTCTTATCTGAAATATCATCTGCGATTCTCTTAAGGAAAAACTCATGGGAACGCAACAAAGAAAAATTTTCCTGGTTTTCCAGTCCCGCTTTTCCATTCACCGCATAACCAACTGCATGGGCAAACATGCGTCCCTGCGGATAGCTTCTGGTCTGTGTTCCGTCTGCGGATACTTTTGTTGTGGCAAGTACTTTGCCGTCTGCAGATACAATATCCCCACGGATCACATGATCCGAAAACAGATCCTGCAGGGAATTATACGGACTGTTGATAAACGATTCACTCTTACATACCTGAAAATAGACAAAATAAATCATCATAGACAGAAACACTGCCAGGAACAGATACATAATAACAAGAAATTCTTTATTACTTTTCTTTATCTTTTTCTTTTTTCTTCTCATTCTTTTCTGCCTCTTCTTCGTTTCTGTTCTTTTTTCTGCGTCCGGCCGTCAAACTGCATGATGTATAGTCCCTGTATAATGCCAAACACAATCATAGTCGATAACAGAGAACTGCCTCCATAGCTGACCAGTGGAAGTGTCACTCCGGTTGACGGAATAAATTTGATGACCCCGCCGATGGTCAGAAACACCTGCAAAGCATACAGTGTTCCAAGTCCGACCGCTGTCAGACGATAATAATTGTCCCGAAGTTTCATGGCAACATTCATGATCATAAAAAAGCAGCTGACACAGACCATGATCAGACACAGTGCAAAGACTCCCCCGAGTTCTTCCGAGATTGCCGCAAAAACAAAATCCTTTGTCACGACCGGTATTTTTTCCGGCAGTCCCTGTCCCAGACCAAGTCCAAACCAGCCTCCGGTACCGATTGCAAACAGAGACTGGCATACCTGATACCCCGCCCCGTCAATGACTGCAAGCGGATTCGACCATGCCTGCACACGTGCCTGTACATGGTCAAACAGCCGGTACCCAAGCAGACTCGCCACGATCATTGCCAGTATTCCACCTCCGAAATACACAAATCTGCGCGTCGCCACATAAACCATAACCAGGTAGGTAAAAAAATACAAAAGGGCTCCGCCGAGATCTTTGGATGCTACCAGCATCAGAACAAAAACGGCCGAAAAAATGCTTGTCACCATGACCTGATGAAAATCCTGGCGCTGGTACAGCATAGATGCAATAAACATGACAAAAATAATTTTTACAAACTCCGAAGGCTGGATGGTCAAAGGACCGATCGACAGGGACAGTTTGGCCCCATAGCTTGTCTGTCCGGCAATCGCAACAACGCCCAGTGCACCGACACCCACGATCACATACACCCATGTCAGTTTACGGAACAGCGTCATATTCTGCAAGACCATGGGAATCAGCAGGGAAATCACAAAACCCGCGCACACAAAGATAAACTGCCGGAATGCCTTTTCAAAAGAAATACGTGTCAGGATAACAAATCCAATCGTAAGTAACATACACATATTATTGAGAACCAGCTCGGATGCATGCTTGTAAAACAGATGATATGTTCCGATGATTGCCGCAATGATAATCACCTGCATGAGATAAAATCCGATCAGCTGAAAATTTTTTGTTGTAATATACAAAACAAGAAAGGCATCAAAATGAAAAAGAAACAACAGTGTTCTCTGCACATGGTAAATATGTTTTTGTTCTTCTTCCTCTCCCTCAAATTTAAACACATGAAAACACTCAAATGTATAAACCAGGAACAAAAAGATCATCAGATATTTTGAAGCCTGAACAATCAGATGGATCATTATTCCACTCCTCTTTTATAGTGTCCGTTGGTATAACGGTTTTCCCATTCTTTCGGATACTGTCTGCGGCTGCCGTCTGCAAACTCTTCATATAATTTCAGAATTGCTTTGGTTTCTTTTGCAGATTCCATGGTAAAATCCATCCGGAAATCACGGATGCCTGCTTTTTTTAATTCCTCTAAATTGGAAAATAATAAAACCGGCAGGGAATTATAAACAACATTATAGCAGTACGTGCAGAAATTTTTTACCGGAAACTGTACCTGATACCGGTCTTTCAGATAAGAAAGCCCCCGTTTTTTGTCACAGCCCCTGGTATTGGCATGTACGCACTGTGCACTTGTCATAAGCGGATAATATCCGTAAAGCATCATCATACTTTCTTCGTTATATCTCCGTTTTATTTCGCTGCGGTTTAGTTCCAGCGGAACCGTATTTTTTGTCACTCCCTGCCCGGCAAATGCACGGACCGCCTGATCGTTATAGCAATACAGATTGTGATCCGTTATGATTTCACTTCCCAAAAATGTTTCCTTTGCCAATGCCAGTTCTTCATAATTTCTCACAAGAACTCCGGCAAATCCCATTCTTTTTATATCCGGAAGTATCTGCCGCACCCATTCTGCCGTTCCGGCACGGAAGATACGCGGCATCGCCAGATAAACCTCTTTATCCTTTTGCATAACAGCATTTGCATCTTCTTTTAATTCTTCCATCATTGTGCTTCGGTCATAAGCTTCCATGTCCAGACAGACAGAAGTCACACAGGAACTTTCCAGAACCGGTGCAAGCTGTCTGCGCTCCCCGGTCACTGCAAAAACACGTTCCTTTCGTTTTTCCCGTTTCTCACATGCCTCCGGAAATTTTTTCTCTGCCTTCCTCTGCGGATGCTCCTGTCTCTGGTAAGGTTTCAGCATCTCTTTTTGCAGTTCTGCCAATGCCTCCCTGCGCAGCTGGTTGAGCGCTCCGTTTGGAAGAAACACCCCGTCTTCTATCCTTATGGATAAATCTTCCATAACAAACGGGGTATCTCCGGTCTTTTCCATACGACTTTTTACGTCTTCTGCCAGAAGTGGTTTCTTTTGCGCCTGCATAACTTCCATGCCGGAAATCTCCACAGACACCGTTTGCGTCTTTACCCGGTAATATGCATCCTGTCCCTGATGCAAAACCAGCTCTCCCCGGACAGGGATTTTTGCAGCACCATTTTCATAGGTTCTTAAAATTTGCTGCTGCAGGGCTTCATTCGTTTTTTCGTAATTTGGCTTTGTAAACGTCACCATATCAGAACCATTGTGCCTGTGGTAATATCCGTCGGTAAATCCACAGCGGTTTCCCAGCGCAAGCACTGCCCGGTAATCTTCTTCCGAAACCTGTGTCTCCTGTCCCGATAAAAAGAGGTCAATATATTTGCGGTAATAAGAAACCACACCGGCAGCATACGGGATCTGTTTCATGCGTCCCTCAATTTTCAAGGAATAGACTCCTGCATCTGCCAGCCCACGCAGATCCTTTATTCCACACATATCCTTGAGGCTTAAGACGTAAGCATCTTTTTTGTATTCCCTGTGCTTTTCATCCAGCACTGCGTAAGGGAGCCTGCATGGCTGCGCACATCTGCCGCGGTTTCCGCTTCTTCCTCCAAGCATACTGCTAAACAGACACTGTCCGGAATAACAGTAACACAGCGCCCCGTGTACAAATGCTTCCAGTTCCATACCGGTCTCTTCACGGATCCGTTTCATTTCATTCAGGGAAAGTTCCCGTGCCATGACCATACGGGTCACTCCGTATCCTGAAAAAAGCCGGGCCGCCTCCACACCGGTGACTGTCATCTGCGTACTTGTATGAATCGCAAGATCCGGAAATCTCTCGTGGATCGCTGTCAGGACCCCAAAATCCTGTACAAGTACCGCATCCAGTCCATGTTCATAAAACGGCTGCAGATACGCACAGACCTGTTCGATCTCACTGTTTTTTAAAAGCGTGTTAACCGTAAGATAGACCCTGCGTCCATACAAATGTGCATAGTCCAGTGCTTCTAGTAATTCTTCATCGGAAAAATTATCTGCATATGCGCGGGCTCCAAATTTGCTTCCCCCCACGTAAACGGCATCTGCGCCGGCCGCGACAACCGCCTTAAAAATGGCTAACGATCCAGCCGGTGCAAGCAGTTCAAATGTATTTTGTTGTGTCGTATGATTGTTTTCTTTCATATTCTTTCCTTATGATGAAAAAACACAAAGGAATACCTTCCTTTGTGTTTCGAAACCTCTTATTTTTTCTTTGTGTTCTCTTTTTCAGACTCTTTCGGGCTGTCTTTTCCATCCAGAAGCTTGTCCTCAAGTGCTGCCTCTAACCGCGCCTTGTTCAGGAGAAGTTCTTTATTGTCCCGTTCCAGTTTCTTCAATGATTCTTCTGCCGTCTCCGTCTTTACCTGATTAGAGATCAGATCGTGCTTTAAATCGTAAATTTCTTTTTCTTTATTTTCAAGGTCCCGTTCTAATTTTTCCACCTGATCCTTTGCTTTAAAATAATCATCCGCAATATTCAGCTGGATCAGTGTATTTTTCATATTGAGAGGAATGTGCCGGTATTCTTCAATGGAAGTAAACTCATTGATCTTTCCGTTAATATAAGAAGCTACTTTCTGGAGATATTCCTCTCCTTCATAGCCGCTTAACGTATATACCTTTCCATCAATTACCACTTCCGCACTTGTCTTTGCTGACATAACCTATCCTCCCGTTTTGGACCATCCTCTTTGCTGTCATATTTTTTATTATAATATTCCGCAGTAGGAAAAGCAACCTCTTATTCGGATTTTGGTGTCCTCCCGAAATGTTCATAGGCAAATGCCGTTGCAACGCGCCCCTTCGGTGTCCGGTTGATGAAATCATTTTTGACCAGATACGGTTCATAAACATCTTCGATGGTTCCGGAATCCTCACCAAGCGAAGCTGCCAGCGTATCAAGTCCCACCGGACCGCCGTCAAACTTGTCGATAATTGTCAGGATAATGTTCCTGTCGTTCTGATCCAGTCCCATCTTATCTACCTCAAGCAGATCCAGTGCAAACGCCGCCACCTCATAGGTAATCTTCCCATCATACTTTACCTGGGCAAAATCACGCACCCGCTTGAGCAGACGGTTTGCCAGACGGGGAGTTCCCCTGGAACGGCGGGCAAGCTCGTAAGCGCCTTTTTCATCAATTTCCACATCCAGTACCTGTGCCGACTGCAAAATAATCGTGCGAAGTTCCTCCACCGTATAATATTCCATGTGGCTGACGACACCAAAACGGTCGCGAAGCGGTGCCGAAAGCATTCCGGCCCGTGTCGTAGCCCCGACAAGCGTAAACTTCGGAAGATTCAGCCGGATGGAACGGGCGGATTCTCCTTTTCCGATCATCACGTCAATCACATAATCTTCCATTGCCGGATACAGCACTTCCTCCACCTGACGGTTCAGCCGGTGAATTTCGTCCACAAACAAAATGTCACCTTCTGCAAGGTTATTCAGGATCGCCGCCATCTCTCCCGGTTTTGCAATTGCAGGTCCCGAGGTCACTTTCAGGTGGGTACCCATCTCATTTGCAATGATCCCTGCAAGCGTTGTCTTTCCAAGTCCCGGTGGTCCATAAAACAGTACATGGTCCAAAGACTCCTGCCGGGCTTTTGCCGCCTCAATGTAGACTTTCATATTTGATTTTATTTTTTCCTGTCCAATGTAATCCTCCAGCCTCTGCGGACGAAGGGACGATTCAATCTTATAATCTTCTTCCTGCAGCTGCGTGGAAATCACGCGTTTTTCCATACCAAATCTTCTTTCTCGAAACTACAACAACGACATATGTTTCAGTGCTGCCTTCAGCACTGCTTCCACATCCATTTCTTCTGTGATCTCCACCGCGGATACAGCCTTTAAACTTTCCGCCGAGGAATATCCCAGTGCCGTAAGTGCCATAACCGCATCATTTCTGACCTGACCATTTCCGGAAATCTTTAAAGTCTGTACATGCTCACTCTTCTTTTCAAAAGCATCTTCCAAAGACATCTTATCTTTTAATTCCAAAATCACACGCTGGGCTGTCTTGGCTCCTACTCCCGGAGCTTTCGAGATTGCCTTGGAATCTCCCGACAATACTGCAAACCGCAGATCATCTGCACTGAGCGCAGAAAGAATTGCAAGTCCTCCCTTTGGACCAATTCCGCTGACAGAAATCAGAAGTTTGAAAAGCTCCAGATCGTCTTTGGTCAGAAATCCATAGAGAATCATGGCATCCTCGCGCAGATACAGATACGTATACACTTTAATCTCCTCACCGACTGCCGGAAGATACTCAAACGTCTGTCCGGAAATAAATACCTGATATCCAATTCCCCCGGTCTCTATCACAATATGATCTGGATTGGTTTCTGCAAGCTCACCTTTGATATATGCGTACATAAAACATTCTCCTCATTTTCGTTCGTTCACGGTATTTATCATAACACAGCAGATACAATTATGCAAACAGATGTTCTACTCGTGATATTTTTCTATCAGAAAACGCAGACGCACGATCAGTTCCTGTGCAAGAAGCCCGATCAGAAATCCCGTAAGAAGTCCGGCAATCAGAAGTACCGGAAAATAATACAACACATAATGGCTGGACACAACAAGCGCCGCTATAAGGATCTGCCCGATGTTATGAGCAATTCCTCCGGCCACACTGACGGAAATACAGCCCAGGTGGTTTCCTTTTTTTAAGAGTGCCATCACAAGAAAACTGAGGATTCCCCCGCCTAAGGAATACAAAATTCCGATCAGATTGCCAAACAAAATGCCGACAATGAAAATTCTTATGACAGAGACACAAAATGCCTCCTTCGTTCCAATCGAATACAGCATTAAAACAACCACAATATTCGTCAGTCCGAGTTTTACTCCCGGAATTCCAAAATCAAAGGGAATCAGCATCTCTATATAACTGCAGATCATGGCAAGTGCGAGAAACACTCCCATAAACGCCGTTTTTCTCCAAAGCTGTTTACTGTGCAAATCCATCCATCCCTTCTTTTTTCGAATTCGTTACGGTCACTACCACACGATTCGGCAGACAGACAATGCTTTCATTTTCCGCGGAAATCGCTTTCTGATGCACACACAGTTTGTCCGGACAGTCCGCTTCTTTCATATCTGCTTTTCCATCGCGGATCACCAGAACATTCGTGGTTTTTCCTTTGGAATTTTTAATTTTTACAGTCTGCGGCTGTGACAGGGAATAGGTTCCATACACTTCTCCCTCTCTCGTCACCACCACAGAAGCTCCCTGTTTCCCTCCGGCAAAATACCAGACGCCCAGTACAATAAGACAAATACCAAGAAGCACACCGATAAAAATCACATCTTTTTTGCCAAATTTTCTATGCATTCTCTGCGATCTCTCCCAGATAATAAAAACCTTTACATTCCGTAAGTTTTACCATAAACAGTTTTCCAATCATATCCGGGGTTCCCGGAAAATGCACCACCGAATTGTTTGAAAGCCGTCCGGTAATCAGGGAAGCATCCTGCGTATTCTGTTCCTCTGCCAGCACTTCCATCACTTTTCCTTCCAGTGCCATGGCTTTCTTTGCGCTGATCTGCTGTACTTCCTTTAACAACAGATCAAAATGCCGTTTCACTTCCTCCGGATCACACTGATCTTCCATGGCTGCGGCCGGTGTGCCGGTCCGCTTGGAATATATAAACGTAAACGCACTGTCATATTCCACCTGTTTTACCACTTCAAGCGTTTCCTGGAAATCTTCTTCTGTCTCTCCAGGGAATCCGACAATAATATCGGTCGTCAGCGCAATATCCGGAATTGCCTCCCGAAGTTTCTTTACAATCGTCAGATACTGTTCTTTATCATAATGCCGGTTCATGATTTTTAAAATCCGTGAGCTTCCGGACTGCAGCGGCAGATGCATATGCTTGCATACCTTATCACATTCCTTCATGGCAAGTATCAGATCATCCGACAGATCCTTCGGATGAGAAGTCATAAACCGGATTCTCTTTAATCCCTCGATCTTGTTTACTTCCCGGAGAAGCTCTGCAAACGTAACTGGCTGCTCTAAATTTTTCCCGTAAGAATTAACATTCTGTCCGAGCAGCATGACTTCACACACACCATCTGCCACCAGTCCTTCAATCTCACGGATGATATCTTTCGGTTCCCGGCTGCGCTCGCGGCCCCTGACATAAGGAACGATACAGTAACTGCAGAAATTATTACATCCGAACATGATATTGACACCGGATTTAAAAGAAAACTTCCGCCGGATTGGAAGATCTTCCACGATTTTATCCGTATCTTTCCATATATCAATGATCATGGAATCCGATTCCATACGATTGCATAAAAGCTCCGCAAATTTATAAATATTATGTGTCCCAAATACCAGATCCACAAAACGGTAGGATTTGCGGATCTTCTCCACTACCGTCGGCTCCTGCATCATACAGCCACAGAGTGCTATCATCATATGCGGATTTTTCTTTTTAAAGTTTGACAGATACCCCAGGCGTCCATACACCTTATTGTTTGCATTTTCACGCACCGTACAGGTATTGTAAATCACAAAGTCCGCGTGCTCATCCTCTGTCTCCACATAACCGATGTCCGTCAGGATTCCTAAAAGTTTCTCCGAGTCCCTCGCATTCATCTGACACCCGAACGTATGGACACAGCAGGTCAGTTTACGCCCCACTTCTTTTTCCTTTTGTGCCACATACTGTCTGGCTTTTTCTATGTATTCGTACTGCCGTCTGGTTTCTTCTTCCCCGGTTAATCCATTTATTTCTAAATCTCTCATAATCCTCTTATTTCCCTGCTCTTCTTTTATGGACGTACCTGACCGTTTCCATAAATAATATATTTATAACTGGTAAGTGCCTCAAGCCCCATCGGACCTCTGGCATGTAATTTCTGTGTGCTGATTCCGATCTCTGCACCGAATCCGAATTCGAATCCATCCGTAAATCTGGTCGATGCGTTGACATATACTGCTGCCGCATCAACTTCATCTAAAAACTTCAATGCATGATCATAATTTTCTGTCACGATCGTCTCGGAATGTCCGGTGTTATAGCGGTTGATATGGTCAATCGCCTCTTCCAGAGAATCCACAATCTTCACAGAAATCATGGCATCCAGATATTCTCTTC